>Ga0208130_1000661_pt1 | contig 17510 bp, 17 predicted proteins | sample ETNtaG_31_FD_185771 | JGI IMG/M metagenome (GOLD analysis project Ga0208130, IMG submission 185771) | Marine microbial and viral communities from oxygen minimum zone, Eastern Pacific Ocean - ETNP201310SV78 (SPAdes) (version 2) | ecosystem: Environmental > Aquatic > Marine > Oceanic ...
GGAAGCGCTGCAGTGATGCTTGCAATTTTACCAACTACTCCAAGCATATTTACTGGAATATTATTCTTGATATTATTTTCTGTTGGAACAATGTTATCAATGTCAATAATGACCATAATTTTGGCACTTCCATTTAAATATAATTCTTCAGAAAAACTAAGTAATTATATTATTAGTGCTTTTGGTTTTTTAAGCATAGCTTTAGGGTTAGCACTTGGATCAGACATCGCTTTGGGTACTAGTTTTACTGACGTTCTTTGGTATTAGTTAATAACTTTGAAGAACAACTTATTGCCTTCAGATTCAAAGTAAATTTCATCTACTGAACCATCGTTTGACTTTAATTCCATTTCGTTATTTGAAATAAATTCAATCATTAAATCAGTATTTGTCTCAACATCCTCATTAGGAGGAAAGCAGAACATCTTTGTTGAAGCTGGAATATCCATTTTAATATTGCCCGAATCATTTATTTGATAATTTCCAAAAATATTATTGCATAGATATTTTCCAGAATACCTACCTTCATTATCAAAATTTAACTCAAGAGTATATTCATTATTAAAGTTATATTCATTTGATGAAATCATCTTTATAGCAATTAATGATTTTTCCAGAATTTGATTCAAGCTAATTGTTGGTGCATTAAGATTATCTTGGTCTATTTTATTATTCAGAATTGGATTATCAATTAAATGAACTAATCCCTCTTGCACTTTAATGTCTTTTTCAATAACCCTAATTTTTTGATTAATAATTAATTTTCTATCAGAGACTTCAATATCTAGGCTCCCGCCATTTAATGTATCCAGATGAGAATATTTTTTTAAATTACTTTCTTTAAATTTAAAAGGGAGTATATGATTACTAACAATTTCATAGGCAAGTTCTTTATCAGAAAAAATTTGTTCTTTGACTTCATTGCTGATCGATTCAAATCCTTTATCTTCAGGAATTAATAATGTTATATCTTCGTAATCATTAAAATTGATTTCAGATAACTCAGCCAAATTTAAAAAATTACTGAAAGACTTACTTTCTTCTTCTTGTTTAACAATAAGCAAATCCATTAAAGAAGGATCTTTTATTTCTTGGGTGTCAACAATTTTGGGGTGGTTATACTTCATTTCACCATCGTTTTTGTTGCTAGATACAATTTCTGTTTCAGGGGTAGGTGTTTGCGTAGGAGAAGTTACAGGGTTAGAAATAGATTCTTCTTCAATTGAAGATGTACAGGATATAAGAACTAAAAAAAGTGGGATTAAATATTTACTCATAGAAGAATTGTATAAAAAAATTTAAAAATAAGCTTTCCTAAGAGGACCAAAGAGGTTTAACCGAGAGTTTGGGGATTAAGGAACTCTCAGGAGAAGCTTAATTACTTTTAGATTAAGTAGCTTGCTCAAAATTTATATTTCTAAATTTGTTTTATATATTAAAATTTTGTTAACTAAGCTTACTTCTTTGTACATAATCAAAATAAACTGTAATAATTAAGTTATGAATGTTTCTAACACAAATTTATTGAATTCACTGGTGCTAATCATTATGGGGTTTTGGGGATTTTTAGAATTATCCTCCCCTACAGCATTAATTCCTGCAGTATTTGGAATCATATTGCTAATTTGTTATTTAATTTCTAAAACAAAACCTTCTTTAAATAAATTATTTGCTCATATTGCAGTTACCTTTACTATATTGATTTTGATAGCCCTAGTATTAGTAAGATTGCCAAAATCTATTGATGATGGCGGAGTGGGCTTAATTCGGGTTATATCAATGATATCTACTTCAACATTGGCATTAGTAATTTTTATTAAAAGTTTTATCGACGCAAGAATAAGAAAATAATGATGAAAGTTGGAAAAGTTATCTCTACTAATTTAAGTAGAAATAGCGGTATCCCAAAATACGAAAAAGAATTTATTGAGATATATAAATTTGGTGTTAAGGGTGACTATCATTCTGGAAAAGTAAATTTTCATGCAAATAAAAATAATCTAGGTAGACAAATTTCAATTGTCTCTAATGAGGTCTTAAAGGAAATTAATGGATTGATTGGAAAAAAATTATTTCCTGGGTCATTAGGTGAAAACATTTTAATTGAAGGTTTCGGTTACCTAGAAAATTTTAATAAAGGTGATAAATTAAAATTTGGTGATGACGTAATCCTGGAAATTACAGGTCAAAATCAACCTTGTGCTACATTGAATTCAATTGATGAAAAGATGCTTAAATTAATAATTGGAAAAAGAGGCCTTCTTGCAAATGTTTTTGAAACTGGCATTATAAAAAAAGGTGATGAAGTACAAATATATAATAATTAAATCTTTAATAGTCTTATCTATATTATTTATATTCTCATGTTCAAATAACGATGACGAAAAAGTAAAAGAAAGTATTATGTATGGGAGTTATGATAATTTGTTTTTATCAAAAGAATCCTTTGAAAAAATAGGATTTAAATTCAACAAAGATTACAATGTTGAAAATCTTCCTGATGCAGTTAGTGCAGTATATGGATTTTGGGGATTAAAGAGTTTTGACAGATTAGCTTACGAATTAAGATTTTATCCATCAAATAAAGTTGCAAAGGAATCGGGAATTTTTTATGCGGAGGAAGTGACTGGAAGCGATGCAATTTTGAAAAAATCTGAAGCTTCCTGGAAGGAAGGGATAAAAGATAGGTCGGGAACAACTTTTTTTGGAACAATTTCTCCAAAATATATGGATTATGTAATTTTTGGAAATGTAATTGTACTTTGCCCAAGTGAAAAATCTTCTGCTGTTAGCGGTGTTTCTGATCCAATATTAAATTGTAGCAATATGCTTAATGAAGTTGTTAAATTTATTGATTAACTAACTCAAAAGGTAATTTTTCTTGTTAAGATACCTTGTTAAAAGAAGAAAAAATATTCCAATAAAGAACACAATTATTACAATTGTATGTGCATCTCTGTATGAAGATGTAGAGTCAAAAATTCTTCCCATCATCCATGGTGCTAAAAATGTCGACCAAATACCCAAAAATGACAATGCGCCCCAAATAGTACTTAATGATTTTAATCCAAAACATTCAGTAACATTTAAGGAAATTAAAGCACCTAAACCTCCAAAACCAATACCAAAAACTATTACTCCACACCATATTCCTAAAATACTGCCTTGTGCAACAAGTATCATTATTAAGCCAATCGATTGAAGCAAAACTGAAATGCAGGTCATTAAAATAGAAGAGTATTTTTCACTTAACCTCCCAAAAAATAATTTACTCAAAACACCCATTGCACCTATATAAGCCATTGCTATAGTTGACCCGGTTAATGAGAGCCCTTCTGTTTTTAAATGTGGAGCCATTTGAGGCATAACGCCATTATAGGTAAAGCACGCTAATGTGATTCCTAATGTTAGAAAGAAAAATTTCTTAGTCTTTATTGCAGATTTAAAATCAACCCCAATATCGCTTATTTTTTTTTCATCTTTATTGGCATTTTCTTTTGGTGCATTTTCCACAAATATCAAACTAAAAATACATATAAATAAAATAATAAGGCCATAAATAAAATATGTAACTTTCCAATTAAAAAGAAACAAAGTTCCTAGAGTCATAAATGGAATAACTAATCCACCAGCATTGTGCCCTGAAGTTGCGAAAGCAACCATTCTTCCTCTCGATTTTGGAAACCAAACTTGAATTAAAACACCTGAAGCAAAAAGCAAAGTCCCTGGATAACCTGCAAAAACTAAAGCATTAAGTATTATCCAATGATTTAAATTGGTCATCAAAGGTCTCAATAAGAATCCAATAGCAATCAAAAATAAAGATAATACCAAAAATATCTTGCTTCCTTTAATATCAACAAATTTACCTACAATAGGTGCAATTAAGCTGCTCATAAAACTTACAGAAAACCCAAGACTTATTTGCTCTCTAGTCCATCCAAAATCTTTTTCAAGAGGCTCTATAAATAGTCCAAAAGAATATGTATTGATACCTATAATTAAGGCTCCTGTAAAGAAAACAGAATTAAAAACAAACCACTTTCTTGTTTCATCTTTTAGATTTAAAATTGACATTCCAAAGCATAGATTATCTTAAAGTATTTGGCTTAAAAATAATTTTGTTCTTTCTTCTTTTGGTTTTTTAAAAAAATGATTAGGCGTCCCTTCTTCAATAATTTTACCTTCGTCAAAAAATAAAAATCTATCGGCAACATTTTTTGCAAAACCCATTTCATGAGTCACCACAATCATTGTCATTCCTGACTCAGCCAATTCTGTCATTACTTCAAGAACTTCTTTTATCATTTCAGGGTCAAGCGCAGAAGTAGGTTCATCAAACAACATTATTTTCGGTTTCATGGCCAGTGCTCTTGCGATTGCGACTCTTTGTTGCTGTCCGCCAGAAAGTTGAGAAGGAAATTTTTCAGACTGTTCTGGAATACCAACCCTTTTTAATAGTGACATTGCATCTTCTTTACATTTTTTTTCACTCAATCCTTTAACTTTCATGGGAGCTAAAATTATATTGTCCAAAACGGAAAGATGAGGAAATAAATTAAATTGCTGAAAGACCATCCCAACATTTGATCTTATTTTTTGTAGTGTTTTTAAATCATCATTTATTTCTGTTTCGTCTACAATAATTTTTCCATTGTCATGAGGCTCAAGGCCATTAATAGTTCTTATAAATGTAGATTTACCTGAACCTGAAGGACCCAAAACAACAACCACTTCTTTTTCATAAATTTTTGCACTAACACTATCTAAAGCTTTAAAGTCACCAAAGTTTTTTGATATTGAATCTACTACAATAATTTCTTTTCCAATTTTCTTTTTTATTTTTGGCATAACATCTTTATACATTAATTATTTTCAACAGCAAAATTAATTGAATTATGTAAAATTTTTATTCTTAATATTTGAATATGATTTATATATTAATTTTAAAAAAATTTTGAAATTTAAACCTAAGGCTTGCAATGCAAAAAATAATTATGCTATTATAAATATAAGTGTTGATTTGAAAGTCAGCTTGCGGACACTATAAAAACCTGCTAAAAGGCAAATTACGTGTCCGTGTATCGAAAGGTACGCGGATTTTTTTATTGGCACTTCTTATTAAAAATAATATTAAATAAGGAGGTCATAATGGCTGGAATTAATGGCATAGTTAATACGCCAAAAAAAGAACACGGATTGGGCACTAAATCTATACACGCTGGACAAAGTGCTGATCCATCAACAAATTCAAGGGCAGTACCAATTCATGCGACTACATCGTATGTGTTTAATGATACTGACCATGCTGCTAATTTATTTGCGCTTAGTGAATTTGGAAACATATACACTAGATTGCAAAACCCAACGACTGATATTCTTGAACAAAGAATAGCAGCTTTGGATGGAGGAGCTACTGGTTTAGCATTTTCATCTGGTCAGGCTGCAATAAATGCAGCTCTGCTAACTATAGTTCATAGTGGTCAAAATTTTATTTCTTCTACTAGCTTGTATGGTGGTACATGGACATTGTTCACTCAAACATTCAAAAAGTTAGGAATTGAAGTAAGATTTTTTGACCCTGATGAACCAGAAAAAATTGAAGAACTTACCGATGAAAATACAAGGTGTGTTTATTTTGAAAGTGTTGGGAACCCAAAAAATGATGTACCAGACTTTAAAAAGATAACTGATATTAGTCATAATTTAGGCTTACCAACTATTTGTGACAATACAGTATTAACACCTGCATTATTTAGGCCAATTGAGCATGGAGTTGATATAGTTATACACTCAACAACAAAGTTTATTGGTGGTCACGGTGTTCACATAGGTGGAGCAATTGTAGATAGTGGAAATTTCAAATGGACAGACAATCCTGAAAAATGGCCAGAATTTTGTGGACCTTCTGAATCTTACCATGGAGCTGTCTTAGAGGAAGCTTTAAGACCATTAGGAAACATAGCTTACAATCTTCATATCAGGGTTCACTGGTTAAGAGATACAGGAGCAACAATGAGCCCTTTTGGAGCATGGTCTACACTACTCGGCCTTGAAACATTACACCTTAGAATGCCTCGTCATTGTGAAAATGCTCTAAAAGTTGCTAAATTTTTAGAGTCTCACGATAAAGTTGAATGGGTAAATTACCCTGGCCTTGAAAGTCATTCTCATCATGAAAATGCAAAAAAGTATCTTCCTGATGGTGCTGGTGCAATTTTGGGATTTGGAATAAAAGGTGGAAAAGATTCAGCAATAAAGTTTATTAATAATGTTGAATTAGCAAGTCATTTAGCTAATATAGGTGATGCTAAAACATTAGTGATTCATCCAGCCTCAACAACTCATAGTCAGTTGTCTGAAGAGGAACAAAGATCTGCTGGTGTAAATCCAGAATACATAAGGGTTTCAGTAGGAATCGAGGACGCAGATGACATTATTGATGACCTTGAACAAGCATTAAGTAAAAGTTAAAAAAGAAAGGATTCCGAGGCAATCACGATTGCCTCGGAAAAAAATGTCAGAAGAAAAATTTAATTCAGATCTTAATAGGACAGGTGAGCTATCAAATCATGTAAAGTTTTTTGAATACAAGGATACTTTTGAATTGTCGTCCGGAGAAAAACTTAGTGAAATAAAGTTAGCTTATGAAACCTATGGCGAATTAAACAATGAAAAGAGTAATGCTATTTTAGTTTGCCATGCTATCAGTGGAGATTCACATGTTGCTAGGCATGATAAACAAGATTTGCCTGGGTGGTGGGATATAATGGTTGGCCCAGGGAAGTCTATTGATACTGACAAATACTTTGTAATATGCAGCAACGTTATAGGTGGTTGCAGTGGATCAACTGGCCCAAATTCTATAAATCCAAAAACAGGTAAAGAGTTTGGTTCTTCTTTTCCAGTAATAACAGTTGAAGACATGGTAAGTGCCCAAAAATTATTAATTGATTATTTTGGAATCGAAAAACTTTTGTGTGTTACTGGAGGTTCAATGGGTGGATTTCAGTCAATGCAATGGGCTATCCAGTTTCCAAAGAAAGTAGAAAGTATAATACCAATTGCAACTTCTCCAAGGCTTACTAATCAGGCATTGGCCTTTGATATTGTTGGTAGAAATGCAATCAAGACTGACCTTAATTTTAAAAAAGGAGATTATTACCAATCTAATGAAAAGCCAGAAGATGGCCTTGCAATTGCAAGAATGCTGGCTCACATAACTTATGTGTCAAATGATTCACTAAAAAGAAAGTTTGATAATTCAAGGTATGACCCTAAGGACATATCGACTGAATTTGAAAATAGATTTTCAGTTGGGTCATATCTGGCATACCAAGGTTCAAAATTTGTGAACAGGTTTGATGCAAATAGTTATATAACTTTATCTACTGCAGTAGATTATTTTGATATTGGGCAAAATATTACAGAGATCTCTAAAACACTAGAAAAAAGTAACTGCAAGTGGTTAGTTATTAGTTTTTCAAGTGATTGGCTTTACCCTCCGTTTCAATCTGAAGAAATTGTGAATGCATTAATAAATTTGGACAAGTCTGTTTCATATAGTTGCATTAAAAGTAATGCTGGTCATGACGCCTTTCTTCTTGAGAGAGGTTATGGAAAACTTTCTTCATCTTTTTTAGAAAATATTACTGGAATTTCTTCATCAAAGAAATCAAAAAATATAAGCAGATCAACTACAAATATATTTTTTAATGAGAGGATAGATTTGAAGTTCATAACTGATTTAATTCATGACAATGAAAGAGTACTTGATCTGGGTTGTGAAGATGGAACGCTACTTGAAGAACTAAAGAAAAAAAATTGTAAGAAATTAGTTGGAGTTGAAATTGATAACAAGAAAGTTGTTGAAGGCGTTTCAAAAGGAATTGAAGTAATAAATTTGGACATTAACACAGGCCTCAAAAGATTTAATGATAATCAGTTTGACGTGGTGATATTGTCTCAAACACTACAATCCATAAAAAATGTTGATGAGACAATTGAAGAAATTTTAAGGATATCTAAAAGGTCTATAATTTCTTTTCCAAATTTTGCATTTAAGCCATTGAGAGAAATGTTCTTTAAGCAAGGTAAGGCACCTAAAGCTGAAGGTTTGTATGGATATAATTGGTACAATACTCCTAACAGAAGATTTCCTACAATACTTGATTTTCAAGAATTCTGTAACGACAAAGCTATAAAAATAATTGAAGATTATTTTTTGAACACACAAGAAAAAAAGATAGTTAAAGAAGACCCTAATTTGAATTGTGATACTGCAATATTTGTGCTCAGTAAAAATTAAAGAAGATTAATACCTTTTTTATCAAGGGTTCTAATCTCCCTAGTTGTAAGCTTAACCTTATATTTTTTACCATCAATGATGACTGTCTTATTTTGTATGTTAGGTTTAAACATCTTTTTGGAAGCATTCATTGCATGGCTTCTACTCTGCCCAAATTGAGGCGTTGCTTTTGGTTTTAAACCTAATTTTTCTCTAATATTCATAATAGTATGTTGATAATATTTGATTTAATATTAATAATATGACTACAAGATAGTATCAATTAAATTTAATAATGAAAAGTAATGATATTAATAAATTCAGAAAATAAATATAACGAAGTCCAATTAGCTTATGGCAAAAAGGGTTATAAATTAAAAGTTCCTGCAAATTTTGATGTTATAGAACCAAAATTTATTAAAGAAGTTGGGAGTGCTAAAGAAAAAATTAATAAGGCATTATTATCTCCAACAAACTCAAAGCCATTAAGATCATTGCTGGAAGGTAAAAATGATATTGCGATCTCAGTTTGCGATATTACTAGAGCTCAACCCAGAAAAGTTGTAATAGAAACAATTGTTGAACACATTAAAGATCTAATCCCAATTTCAAATATCAAGATTTTAATTGCAACAGGTACCCATAGAGCAAATACAAAAGAAGAGTTAATTGAAATGCTAGGAAAAGACATTGTTGAAACATTAAATGTCATTAATCATGTTTGTGATGATAAAGAATCATTAATTGAAATGCCTACTTCACTTGATGACGTGAGTGTATTACTCAATAAACACTGGGTTAATGCTGATTTTAGGATTACAACAGGATTTGTAGAGCCTCATTTTTTTGCAGGATTTTCAGGTGGCTCAAAGCTTGTAGCACCTGGATTAGCAGGTTTGAAAACAATAATGAAATTACATAATTACAAAAGATTAAATAATCCAAATTCAATTTGGGGAGAAGTTGAAAAAAATCCAATTCAGCAAGATGTAAGAAAAATTGCAAAGGAAACCGGAGTTGATTTCACATTAGATGTAGCTTTAAATCGAGACCAAAAGATTACAAATGTTTTTTCTGGGGACTTAATTGATTCTCATAATGAAGCTTGTAATTTTGCTAGAGAAACAGCCATGGTCCAGGTTAGTCAACCATACGATTTAGTAATCACTTCTAATTCTGGTTATCCATTAGATCAAAATCTATACCAAACCGTAAAAGGTCTTTCAGCAGCATCTCAAATAGTTAAAGATAATGGTGAAATATTATGCCTTTCTGAATGCTCAGATGGCATACCCAGTCATGGAAAATTTTATTCTTTACTTTCTGAATTTAGTGACCCAGAACAAGTAGATGGAATGTTGTCTGATCCAAATTTTCATTGCCAAGACCAATGGCAAGTTCAGATTCTCTCTCAAATTGCAAAAAAAACTAACATCAATTTATACACTGAAGGACTATCAGACAAAGAAATTAAAAATGCATTTATGTTTAATGCTCCTGATCCACAAAAATTCATTGACCAAAAGGTAAAAGAAAATACAAATATTAGAGGATGCGTTCTTCCTGAAGGACCAATAACAATTCCTGTATTAAAAAATAATTAAAAAATTTAATTTTTAAGGTAAAATAATAATATATATTGTATTTTTGGAGAAAACTCATGATATTAAAAAATAATAAATATAACGTAATCGGAACAAGACCAATTAGGCATGATGGTCTTGAAAAGGTAACTGGCAAAGCTGTTTATAGTGCTGACGTTCAGCTTCCAAATATGTCTTTTGGCGCAATTCTTAGAAGTCCATATGCTCATGCAAAAATAGTTTCAATTGATACATCAGAAGCAGAAAAACTTAATGGTGTTTTTGCAGTAATAACTGGTAAAGATTTTCAAACTGGAATTGATAAAGATATTGAAATTGGTGAAGGGATTGCAAACTTTAAATGGGACAGCATGAATATTATGGCAAGAGACAAAGTTGTTTATTTTGGTCATGCAGTTGCAGCAGTGGCAGCTAAAGACAGGAATACCGGATTGCAAGCTCTAAAGAAAATAAAGGTTGAATACGAAGAATTACCACCAGTATTAGATGTCGATGAAGCTGTAAAAAAGGATTCGGTTGTTATTCAAGATGACTTTAAAGGGGTTGAAATTAATGGTGAATTATCTTCAAAAAATGTTGCTGATTACTTTCAGTTTAACTTTGGTGATGTAGATAAAGGTTTTAAAGATTCTGATTATGTAATTGAAAAAGATTATTCAATGCCCATGGTGCACCAAGGTTATATTGAACCTCATGTTGCAGTCGCTCAATGGGGAGAAGACGGACGGTTGACATTATGGACCTCTACTCAAGGCGCTTTTCCTGTAAGGACTCAAACTGCAGGCATTTTAGGTATGCCTGAATCAAGAGTGAGGGTTATGCCTGCTGAAATTGGTGGAGGATTTGGAGGAAAAACTAGAGTTTATTTGACACCATTAGCAGCAATGCTATCTAAAAAATCCAATCGACCAGTGAAAATTGTTATGGACCGACCATCTGTATTTGATGCAACAGGACCAGCTCCTGGTGGAAAAATTAAAATTAAAATTGGTGTAACCAAAGATATGAAAATTAAATCTGCTTATTCAGATCTTCGGCTTGAGGGAGGTGCATTTGGAGGTTCAGCAGTTGGTGCATCAGCTAAATGTGTGTTTTCATGTTATGAAATCGAAAATACAAAGATTGATGGATATGATCTGGTTGTAAACAAACCAAAATCTGCCGCCTATAGAGCCCCTGGATCACCTCAAGTATCTTTCGCTATGGAAGTTACTATAGATGAAATATGTAATGAAAACGGTTGGGATCCATTAGAATTCAGAATTAAAAATGCTTCCAAAGAAGGAACTAGAAGGGGTGATGGACCTAAATTCCCAAAAATTGGAAATCTCGATGTTCTTGATGCTGTTAAAAAATCTAAACATTGGAATAGTGATAAACCTGCATCAAAAAATGGGAGGCTTGTAGGAAGAGGTATAGCTAGTGGCTACTGGATGAATGGAGGAGGAAAATCCTCAGTAACTTTATCATTAAATGATGATGGAACTGTAACGCTACTTGAAGGTAGCTCAGATATTGGTGGAACAAGACCAAGTATAGCAATGCAAGCAGCCGAGATATTAGGCCTCAATGCTACTGAAATGTTTCCTAGAATTCCAGACACTGATGGAGTTGGATACAACGGAATGACAGGTGGAAGTAGAACAACTTTTGCTACTGGTTGGGCAGCAGTTAATGCAGCTAGAAATATGATTAAAGAACTCAAAAATCGTCTAAGCATGATATGGGAGATTGAGGCAGAAGAAATAGCTTTTGACAATGGTAATTTCTCATCAAAATCAGACTCTGAACTTTCAATTAATATAAGAGATCTAGCAAAAAAACTTGATGGGACTGGTGGTCCTGTGAGTTCTGTGGGTTCAGTTGACTTGGATTCAAGTACACACGGATTTGGCACTCACATAGTTGATTTAGAAATAGATCCTGAAACAGGTAAAACTGACATAATTAAATACACTGCAGTACAAGATGTGGGGCGAGCAATTCACCCCTCATATGTAGAAGGTCAAATTCAAGGTGGAGCTGCACAAGGAATAGGGTGGGCTTTAAATGAAGAGTACTTCATAAATGAAAAAGGGAAAATGTTGAATTCAAGTTATCTTGATTACAGGATGCCTACTGCATTAGACCTTCCAATGATAGATACAATACTTGTTGAAAATGAAAATCCAGAACAACCCTTTGGAGTAAGGGGTGTTGGAGAAGTCCCAATTTGCCCTCCGTTAGGTGCAATATCAAACGCAATAAAAGATGCACTTGGAATAAGGCTAAATGACCTTCCAATGAAACCATCTGTTATACTAAAGGCCTTATCTAAAAAATAAGGAGAGGTTATCATGCATTTAGGCGCGGCATCTATGATTGGTGCAACTGCTTCAAACGGTTCAGATAATGGTGTTTCTGAGGACTTTGATATATTAAAGTTCACACATGACGACTTGAAAGAAGTTTCATCTTTAGGTTACACAGTTCATAATATTGTTGTTAACGACCCTAAAATGATATCTGATCAAGACATAAAAAAAATAAAAGATAACTTCAATAAAAATTCTTTAATAATTGGTCAAACCAACGGTAGGTATGGAGGAGATTTAGTAAATCCAGATCAAACTATTAGGGGCAACTGCATTAAATTTGTTCAAGATATGTGTGAGTTGACTTCAAAACTTGAAGCACCTAACACATATCTTAGACCAGGAAGTATTAATACAAATGGCCCTTGGCTTCCTCACCCTGAAAACCATACTGATAAAGTTTTTGATAGGCTTGTTAATTCTACAAAAGAAATAATAACTGTTGCTGAAAATGAAGGTGTTATGCTTAGCCTTGAAGGCGGGTATGTTTCTCCTATTTTCTCAGCAAAAAGAGCAAAAGAATTTATTGATGCAGTTGGGTCAAAGAACTTAGGATTTAATCAAGATCCTGTAAATTTTATTTCTAGTATTGAACAAGCATACAATACTAGAGAATTCCTTGAAGAGTTTTTTACTTTACTTGGTAACCATACTTTAGGTGCTCACCTAAAAGACTTTACTATAATTGATACATTGTTATTAAGATTTGAAGAAGAATATATTGGTAGCGGGATGATGGATCAAGCATATTTCTTAAAAAGAATGAATGAGATTTGCCCTGATGCTCATATCTTAGTAGAACACATTCCAAGAGATAAATTTGAACCTTCATATCATGAAACTATAGAGTATTCTAATGCTGCTGGAATAGAATGGGAAAGTTACAAATAATGAAATTAGATCTTTCACAGAAAAATATATTAATTACAGGTGCTGCTACCGGTATGGGCAGGTCTTCAGCGTTAGAATTAGCACAGCATGGAGCAAATATATCTATTGTGGATATAAATCAAGATGGCCTTAACGAAGTATCTGAAAAATTAAAATCTATGAACGCGAACTTTACTTCAGACCTTATGGACGTGACTTCTATAAATGAAGTAGAAGATAAAATTGAAAAAATTGAACAATGGTTTGAAGGAGGAATTAATTGTTTAATTCATTTTGCTGGAGTATTAGAAGGGTCAGTAGTAGATATAGATGAATTAACCCCAGAAACATGGAATAGGATAATAAATATTAATCTTAATGGGACATATAATGTTACAAGAGCAGTTGCTAAACATATGAAAAAAAGAAATTCTGGGGTTATATTATTAACTTCATCTGGAGCTGGAGTAGAAGGACCTGGCTCTTCAGCACCGTACAGTTCTAGTAAAGGTGGCACACATGGACTTACATTACATCTTCAGCAATATTTAGCTAACAAAGGCATCAGAATACATGATATTTTACCTGGAAGTATTAGATCTCCATTAAAGGAAGGTCAACTTAATGAGGCATTTAAAAATACTGGAGATAAAGAAGCTTTCGATGATCAGAATAATGATCTTGGTGATCCGGAAGGTGTTGCTAAAATAGTTGCATTTATAATTAGTGATGAAGCAGATTATCTAAGAGGAAGCATAAGAACAAGATGAGTTTCAAGCCTTTAAAAATAAATGTAATTCAAGAAATTCAGCATCATGAATGCAATGGAAAGTGTACTGGTAAAAATGGGAATGATGGTTACTGTTATCATGAAAATGGAACAAAGCACAAGGTAGGTTTATGCAAAAGGAAGCATAAAGTATGAAAATAAAAAGTGTAAAAGCGGTAAGTAATAATTACCCTAGAATACCTCAAAAAACTAAACCAAGAGAAAATGATAAGTTTGCTGGAAAAATTGCTACTGGTGCTCCTATGTCTACTTCCCTAGGCGGACGATATTTTCATAAAAATGATTGGTGGGACAAAGCGTTGAGAAAAGATATTGGGGCGGGAATTGAACGAGACGTTGGTTGTATTATTGAAGCCGAAGATGGCAGCTGGGGATTTGGGTTTTCAGATAGAGGAAGAATAACTGCATCAATTATTGATGATTATTTGGCTCCAAATTTAATTGGCAGAAGTATTTTTGAAACTGAAAAAATTTATGACATGATGACAAGAATACTTTCACCAATTGGGTCAAATTCTTTTTCATCACGAGCTATTAGTGCAGTTGATTTAGCACTTTGGGATTTAAAAGGTAAGGTTCTTGAAAAGCCAGTATATGAATTATTGGGGGGATCAATTATTGAAAAATTACCACTCTATGCAAGCTCAAATAATACTGAGTGGCTGAAAGAATTAGGATTCAAAAATTTCAAAAGATTTATTTCTTATGGCCCTAGAGATGGAATAGATGGTTTAAAAAAAACCGAAGATGAAATTGCTAAAACTCGAGATTTAATCGGATATAAATCTGACTTAATGCTAGATTGTTGGCTTAGCATGGACATAGAAACAACTGTAAAATTATCTCAATTACTACAACCATTTAAATTAAAATGGATTGAAGACGCTCTTATTTCTGAAAGTATTAATCAATATGAAATTTTAAGGAACAGAATTCCAAACGAAACTCTATCAACGGGAGAACATTGGTATGGGGTGTATCCATTTTTTCATGCTGCCTCCAAAGGTATTATAGATATTTTGCAACCAGATATTACCTGGGTTGGTGGTTTGTCGGCAATAATAAAAATAGTCCATATAGCAGAAGCGGCTGGCATTGATGTTATTCTGCATGGAGGAGGAGGTTCGGCATTTGGTCAGCATGCATCTTATGGGTTAACAGGAATTTCTATGATTGAATGTTCAGGTCCCGTGATAACACCAATTGGGGTTCCATTAGAAGAAAAAGAAAGGTTTCCAGGAACTCCAGTTCCAAAAGATGGAACAATTACTCCTTCTGATGCACCTGGTTTTGGGTTAGAAATTAAAAGAGAGTGGTTTCCAGATTTCAATTAACAATTCTTATTTGATTATAAGGTATTTTAATTTCAGCTTCATCAAAAGCTATTTTGATATCTCTTATTAACTTAGTTCTAACATCCCATTGCTTGCCGGGCAAAGTTACACCGACGAATTTCAGCTTTATTCCTGAGTCAGAGAATGAAGTTATCGTAAATACTTTTGGACTTTCTTTTACGAATTTACCGACATCTGGGTCATTTGATATTTTTGATCCAGTTTTATTAAGTATATTAATAATATTTTCTAAATCATCTTCATAAGAAACATATATTTCGATATTTACTCTAGACCATTGACTAGTTAAATTTGTAATTATATCTGTTGAACCATTTGGAATAATATGTAGAGCCCCGTCCAAATCTCTAACAAGAATTCTTCTTAAATTTAAGTCTTCTACTAAACCCGCCCTCCCATTAATCTTTACTATATCGCCTTTTCTTAATTGATTTTCAGCTATAATCAACATCCCTTGAATTACATCTTTTACTAGGCTTTGAGAGCCAAGACCTAATGCAATTCCGAGAATTGAAATTCCTGCAACAAGAGAAGTAACTGGCACTCCAAGTATAGACAATATTGTTAATAATGCTATTAGTACTACAAATATTCTTAGTACACTTCGTATAACAATTGCAAAAGTTTCTACTCTTTTTTCATTTTCTTTTGCTACATCATCTGATCGTTTACTTGAATTTAAATAAAGTTTAATTAAATTAGGCATAATAGTTCCTGCAATTCTTAGAGATATGTATGCAAGAATTAAGACAATTAGTATTGGGACTCCATTTGAAATTATTAATCTATAGGAAGCGCCTAAAGCCCAATTAAATCCTTCATCACTTTCACCAACATTTAATATTGAAAGTATTCCGAAAAAGCTAGGGATTCCAACAACAACAAGTGCAATAATAATTACACTGATATTTTTTACATTATCGACTATTTTTTTCGAACTGGGATCGCTAATTTTTTCAGAATCAATCCCAACTAACTTTAATCCTTTAAAAATTAACAATGAAATTGCCCACACCCCAACAATTCCAGCAACACCAACAAGGATTAACCATACTCCTTTTTCAAGAAACCATATATTAAATGTATTTTCCATATAATTATGTTAATTTTGCTCTTTTCCCATACTGAATATAAAAAAAATGTAAAATAGCATGATGAAATTTATTTTAGAAAATAAAAAAGGATTATTGTTATGCATAACCATATCTATAGTCAGCTATATTTTTCAATATATTGAAACCTTAATTTTTAATTCAAAGATTTTTGATGTCCTGATCATTTCATTATTAATTGGCATATTAGTAAAAAATATTCCAAAAAATATTCCAAGTTTTTTTTCAAGAGAAGATAAAGCTCCTAAATTTGTTTCTAAAAACTTATTGGAATTTGCTGTTATTCTTTTAGGGTTTAATATTAATTTTTCTATTTTAAAAGAAAGCGGGATTTCATTAATTTCTATATCTGTAATTTCTGTTTTTTTTGGTATGCTCCTAATATTTTTATTGTGCAGAACTATCTTAAGGCTTGATAAGACAGTATCAATACTTGTTGCGACAGGAAATTCAATTTGTGGAAATTCTGCTATCGCAGCAATGGCTTCAGTGATTAAATCTCCTTCAAATCACGTTGCCTCTGCAATAAGTTTTAGTGCAGCCATTGGCCTAATTCAAGTAATTTTCTTACCTATATTATTTACAGTTATGTCAATCACTGAATTTCAGTATGGCGTAATTGCTGGTCTATCAGTATATGCGGTACCACAGGTAGTTGCTGCTTCATTTGTTATCGGAAATGAAGCAGGTTTAATTGCAACACAAGTAAAACTTCTAAGGGTATTGATGCTGGGGCCTATAATACTAATGGTTGGGTTGTTTTATAAAAAAAATAATGCAGATGTATTTTCAAATAACAAGATTAGTACCTATATACCTTGGTTTGTAGTTGGATTTATTCTTGCATCAATAATAGGTTCAGTAGATATAATTCCAGAAAGCTTAATTAATATTATAAATAATATTAGCAAGATATTGTTTTCTATATCTATGGCCGGCATAGGACTTACAGTTGCTTTCAAAGACTTAAAAGTATCAGCCTTAAAAATTTCATTTGCAGTTCTATTTTCTTCCGTGTTGATGATAGGATTTGCAACTTTAGGAATAATTTTATTTAACCTTTAAATTAATTCTTTTAGTCTTAATCCGATTTCTGTCGGCGAATCAGCTATATAAACCCCTGCAGATTTTAATGATT
>Ga0208130_1000663_pt1 | contig 17498 bp, 16 predicted proteins | sample ETNtaG_31_FD_185771 | JGI IMG/M metagenome (GOLD analysis project Ga0208130, IMG submission 185771) | Marine microbial and viral communities from oxygen minimum zone, Eastern Pacific Ocean - ETNP201310SV78 (SPAdes) (version 2) | ecosystem: Environmental > Aquatic > Marine > Oceanic ...
CAGAAGGACTCGATCAGAACTGGGTCAGCTGTTTCGGCTATCGACCCAGAACAGCGGAAACCATTCTTCAGAACTGGTTGCAGCAGGAGACCAGATTGATTTGGTGGCCTGGTTGTCAGCTGCTGAACGTCGAGCGTGCAGGCTCTCTGATCACGGGCTTGCGCGTGGAGATGGAGGGAGAGGTCCGCAGGGTGAAGTGCCGCGTTGTGATCGATGGCAGCGATCGAGGTGATCTGTTGCCCTTGGCGGATGCTCCCTTTCGTTTCGGCTGGGAGCCCCAGGAACAGTGGCAGGAACCCAGTGCACCCTCGCAGCAACGTCTCAATACAGAACCCTTTTTCAGAGATCAACCCATTCAGTCCCCTACGTGGGTCGTGATGGGCCAACTTCAGAGCGATCAGCTCGGGAATCCTCTCCAGCAGGTCGATCAATCATCCGGTTCACGATTGCCTGCTCCCTTTCAAGGTGCCTGTGACACATTCGGGCTGGAAAAAACCATCACCTATGGCCGCTTGCCGTCAGGACTAGTGATGCTGAATTGGCCATTGCACGGCAATGACTGGCATCGAGGTTTAGAACGAGCATTCCTCGCTGATGCCAGCCAAGAAGAATTGCTGTTCAGTGAGATGCAGCAGCACAGTCTCAGCTTTGCCGATGCGTTGCGCAAAGCTTCTGATGGATGGCTGCATCTTGGCCAGGCCTTTCCCAGCAGTGCAGCAAGCCCTGCTCCCTGGATTGCTGCCATGCCGTATTGGCGTGAAGGTCGACGAATGATTGGCCGCACCACTGTGATTGAACAGGATTTACTCCCCCTGACAGAAGGAGTGTGCATGTCTGGTCCACCAGTCAATGACAGTGAAGTGCTGCAGTCGATTGCAGTGGGGAACTACGCCAATGACCATCACTACCCCGGCGATGACTGGCCATTGGCTCCCAAAAGTTGCCGTTGGGGCGGTCGCTGGACAGGAACACCCTTCTGCATCCCCTTCGGAGCCCTGCTGAGTGAGGCCATCGACAATCTGCTGATGGCGGATAAGGCTTTCAGCACGAGTCACATGGCCAATGGCGCCACTCGGTTGCAGCCGTTGATCATGAACGTTGGCCAAGCTGCAGGAGCAGCGTCCGCTCTCGCCGTGGAATCAAACCTGCAACCCTCTGAACTCTCGGTGCGCAGCCTGCAGAATCGACTGATCGGAGACGACAGGGCACCAGCCGCAGTCGCACCGCTCTGGGATACAGCCTGGCATCACAGTCAGTGGTTGGAGCGTCAGACAGCAGCCCTCGATCGCAAGCCACTGGCAGCAGCCCTTCCCGAGACATTGGAATCAGGCAGATCAGTGCATGCCAAGGTCATACCAGACGGTGAAGATTCCTACAGAATTCAACTCGAGGACGCCGAGTCCTGTCAGTTGATCACGCTGGAACCAGCCGTCAACGCAAGACTTCAGACGCTCGACAAGCCGATAAGCGTCATGGTTCAAGGCACCCACAACCCCTGGGGAGGATGGTTTCGGACCACCTCACTGCGCTAATCAACGCGCTACGGCAAGCAGTCTGAGTTGATCACACTGGGAATCAACCTGATCGACTTTCAGCACGAGACCATCTCCAGGCACCGATCCGGCAGGGCACTCAGCGGCAACATCCATGGCCAGATCATCAAGACGAACCAACCCCAACCGGTCCTGAGGTCTCAGCCAGCGCAAGAAATCCACCGGCCACTGGTGGGTCTGGTGATGCTCGAACCAGACCTGTTGCCAGTGACGCTGATCTTCCCTTGAGATGGTGAGCCCTTCGCGTACAGCTGAATCAAAGCTGTCGATCAGCTCTTGCATTGACTCCTCGCTGAGCGGGGTTTCAGCGTTGATCACAGCGGCGATCTGGCGCTGCACAACAAGATCCCCGTATCGCCTGATTGGCGAGGTGGCCTGGGCATAGGCGTTGAGGCCAAGGCTGAAATGAGGTGAGGGTTGAGTTCCCATCAGTCCACGGCTCAGACAGCGTTTGATGGCAGCAAATCGAACGGCTCCATCCGGTAGCTGCTCAAGCTCATTTGCCGAAGGAAGGTCGGCGGGTAACTGACTGCGATAGGGCAATGCCAAGTTGTGGGTCGAACCGAACCGGGCAGCAACGGCTCCAGCGAGGATCATGGCCTCAGCCACCATTGTCCTTGAAGCACCAGGCTCGGTGACCTGCACGGACAGCTCACCATCACGGCATCGGATACGACCCTCTGGCAGGTCCATCTGCAGTGCACCCTGATCTGTCCGCCAACGTCGACGGCGTTCCAGCAGTTGATGCAGATCCGAAAGATCTGCCTCTTCAGGTGGAGCGAAATCAATTAATTCATCGGCATCCTCATAGGTGAGGCGGTACCGCGGGGTGACCCAGCTGCGCAGGATTCCGAAATCACTGATGTCACCGTGTTGATCGAGATCGACCCAGGTACTCCAGGCAGCATTGCGACGCCCGGTTCTGAGACTGAAGGGCCCTGTCGAAAGCTCAAGCGGAAACATGGGAAGATTGCCCCGCGACAGATAAAGGCTGCTGCCACGGCGTCGAGCTTCGAGATCCAAGGGTGACCCCTCAGGGATCAAGCGTCCTGGATCGGCAATATGAATCCAGAGACGTTCGGATCCGTCTTGTCGACGTTCCAGAGCAATCGCATCGTCGATGTCACTGGTCTCCGCATCATCGATGGTGACGCAAGCCTGAGCCGTGAGGTCATGCCTGTGTTCATCTCCCGGAAGCATTCCCTCACTGTTGTCGACCAGCTGACTGGCATCTAGGAGCAGCGTTTCACTGAATCCATTGCTCCAGGGCGTGCCCGTCATCGAAGCAGGTTGATGCTCATCCCACTGGCCAAGCTGAATCAGCAGATGCCGGAGATCCCTGGCGTTGACATCGACGCGCGCGGTTTTCAGTGACTGCAACAGCTGAGCATCGAGTTGGGCGCCTTCATCGCCTTCGCCAACGAGCTCTTGCATGCACTTGATCCATGTCTGGTGGAGAGGATCAAGCGTGTGGAAGTCCACGGGTTGACGTGTCTTCAACACCTGGATCCATCGTTTGCTTTGCTGTTCAGCCTTGATCTGCATGCGCTGTTCAGCACGACGGCTGCGGATCTCAGAAGCAGGCCGGGCCTGAATCACTCCCTGTTTCAAACGGAAAAAGTCCTGGTCTCGATGCAAAGCAAGCCAACAGGCAGCCTTGCTGATCGCAGCATCAGTGCCGCAAGCCAGCTCCGTGAATCCAGCGAGATCAATAGTCTCTTCTGATTCACGTATTAAGACCCATGCTTCGCCCCAGTCGCGACAGTTGGGACTGGCTTGAACGAGATCCTCCTCGTCGAAAGTCCATGGAAAAACCCCCAACCGGGACGACGGATCAACGTCGCCAGGCTGGGGGTGAATCAATTCGATGGTCCGGGCTGGAACGACTTGTTCCTTGCCTCGAAAACCAACACTCAAACGACGTTTGCTGCCTTGGACGGCTAGTACAACTGCAAGTTGAGATGATTTGAGGTCGCTGATGCCGACCAGATCTCCCGGTTTGCAGTCAGCAGTGGCCAGGAATCAACCCTCGGGATTCACGAAAGGCAGCAAAGCCACGATCCGGGCACGCTTCACAGCGTTGGTGAGATCACGCTGCTGTTTTGCAGTGAGGCCAGTAAGGCGTCTGGGCAAAATTTTGCCGCGCTCTGTGATGAATTTCTTCAGCAGATCCACATCCTTGTAATCGATGGGATCGCCGGGCTTGATTGGCGAAAGGCGCTTCTTGAAGAAGGAGCTCGACATGAATCAGAAACGATTGGAAAACTGGATGAACAGCAGGCTCACTTGATCTCTTTATGGAGAGTCATCTTGTTGAGCTGCGGGCAGAACTTCATCAGTTCCAGCCTTTCTGTGGTGTTCCGACGATTTTTCTCGGTCGTGTAGCGGGACACACCGGGAGAACGCTTTTCGGAGGCGGGAACGGACCGGCATTCGGTGCACTCAATGGTGACAACGATCCGGACGCCCTTGTTCTTGGCCATAAAGGACGTAGCGCCGCAGTTGCGAAGCGAAATGACAAACATCCACTTTACAGGTCCACCTCACCCCACTCCAGGCTTTCAGCAGTGATTGTGAGTTCGTAGGATCACGCGCTGACTTCGAGCTCCCAATGCGGGTTTCTCTCTCCTGGCTGCAGGATTTGGTGCAGGTGAATGAGCCCGCTGATCAACTGGGTGAACGCTTGTCGATGGCTGGATTTGAAGTGGAGGAGCTGGAAGATCTCTCTCTGCTGGCTCAAGGTGTTGTGGTCGGTGAAGTCGTGGCCTGCGAGCGGCATCCCAATGCCGACAAACTCAGTGTCTGCAAGGTGAATGTGGGTGCTGAGCAGACTCTGCAAATTGTCTGTGGAGCCAAGAACGTGCGTGCAGGCATCCACGTTCCTGTCGCCATGGTCGGAGCGGTGCTCCCAGCCGTGAACCTCACGATCAAAGCAGGTGAACTCCGTGGTGTGAGCAGTGAGGGAATGATTTGCTCACTCTCAGAACTCGGCCAGACCAGCGATGTCGATGGAATCGCCATCCTCGAAGATCTCCTTGCGAAGGCGCCAACTCCAGGAGAGCCAGTTGCTCCATCCCTGGGCCTCGACGACAGCGTTCTTGAACTCGCCATCACCGCCAACCGTCCTGATGGTTTGTCCATGACGGGCATTGCCAGGGAAGTCGCTGCTCTCACAGGAGCTCCGCTTTCACTGCCTGAGTTATCCGCTCCATCAAACACGCAAACGCTGGCGACGGATCAGCAATCCAAAGCTTCTATGCAGGCCGGGGGGGTTTATGGCTTGACCGAGGTGAAGAACGTCGATGGTTCATCACGCTCACCGCAATGGTTGCAGCAACGACTGACTCGTGCCGGAGTGAAGCCCGTCAACGCCGTCGTCGATATCACCAACCTCGTGATGCTTGAACAGGGCCAGCCTCTGCATGCCTTTGATGCCGATGCACTGGAATCACTCTGCGGAGCTGAGATCAGGGCCAAGGATTTCGGACTGCGTCAAGCCCGTGAACGTGAGCTCTTCAAAGGTCTGGACGGACGTGAAATTGAACTGGATCCCCGTGTTCAGGTGGTGACCTGCAGGGATCGTGCCGTCGCCGTGGCCGGTGTGATGGGCAGTGCCGAAAGCGGTGTCTGCGATAACACTCGCCGAATCTGGCTGGAATCTGCCCTGTTCACCCCCGCCTCCGTCCGCAACGGCAGTCGAGCCACAGGTCAGCGCACGGATGCCAGCAGTCGTTACGAGAAGGGTTTGCCAAGGGAAATCACCCTGCTAGCTGCGGGCCGTGCTCTGACGTTGTTCAGGGAGATGCTTGATGCTGAGATTGCTGAAACCTGGGTTTGTTCAGCAGAACAGGGAGACGATCCGGTCGTGACCCTGCGACGCAAATCACTGCATCGTCTGCTCGGACCTCTTGAATCCACAGACAGCAATGGTCAGCCTGAGCAGCTCGCTGATGCTCAGGTCGAGGCCTGTCTCGCAGCACTCGGATGTGAACTCTCTCCTGCTGCCGATGGATGGAAGGTGGTCGTTCCCCCGTCAAGGCGAATGGACCTGTTACGTGAGGTTGACCTGATTGAAGAGGTGGCGCGACTGGTGGGGTTTGATCGTTTCCAGTCTCAGCTTCCAGACCCGCTTCAGCCCGGTCAGCTGACGCTCATGCAGCAGGCCGAACGACGCTTGCGTCAGCGTCTGAGTGCCTCGGGACTGCAGGAAATCACCACGTTGTCACTCACCGGTGCCGATGATGCTGATCCCAATCGCATTGCCATCAGCAATCCACTGTTGGCGGAGACCAGCCACCTGCGAACTGCGCTCTGGCTGGAGCATCTTCAGGTTTGTCAGCGCAATCTTCAGGCCTCACAGCTTGGATGCTGGGTGTTCGAGATCGGGCATGTGTTCAGGTCCGATGGCGCCGGGATCAATCAGGAAGCTCGGCTCTCAGGAGTGATCTGCGGCGATCGTCGCCTGTCGCGATGGCAGTCCAGTGGCAAGCCCGAACCTCTCAACTATTTCGACGCCAGAGGCGTGCTCACCACCGTTCTGAATTCCTTCGGAATTGAGGCTCAGGATCGTCGTCTCACCGATGACGCGCGTCTGCATCCAGGCCGTGCAGCGAGCGTGGTTGTTGAAGGTCGCCCCCTTGGCTGCTTCGGTCAGTTGCATCCTGCTCTGTGTGAAAGCCATGAGCTGCCGGCGGAGACATATCTGTTCGATCTGGAGCTGACACGTCTTCTGGAAGCAGCCACCCGCAGCAATCGCTGGAGCCCGCAGTTCAAGCCCTACTCCACCCTGCCTTCGTCGGAGCGGGATCTGGCCATGGTTGTTCCACGCAGCCTGGCGGCAGGAGAGCTTCTGCAGGCCATCCGCAAAGCAGGCAAACCACTGTTGGAGTCGGTCGAATTAATCGATCGTTTTGAAGGTGGTCAGCTGGGCTCCGATGCCTGCAGTCAGGCGTTCCGACTGCGTTATCGCGGCAAAGACAGCACGCTCACCGACGACATGATTCAGCCTGTGCATGAGAAGGTGCGCCAGGCACTGGTCAAGCAGTTTCAGGTGGAGTTGCGCAGTTGAAGCGCGACATCAAGACCAGACATTCCAGGTGAGAGGTCTGAGGGAAGAAGTCCATCGGCTGAACATGTTCAATCCGATAAGGCCCCGAATCTCCAGCTAATTGTTTGAGATCTCTCGCCAGGGTTGCAGGATCACAGCTCAGATACACCAGCCGTTGCGGCGGATGGTCAAGGATCACGGCCAGAACTGAGGGATCCAGACCCTTACGAGGTGGATCAACAACCAGGGCATCGTGCAGCGGCAATACATCGCGCAAATGCCGAATGACATCGCCATCAAGGAATTGTGTTGACTTCAGCTTGTTGCGTCGTGCATTGCGTTCGGCATGGCGGATGGATGCAGAGCTGATTTCCAAGCCGGTCACTCTGTGGCCGGCAGCAGCCAGCGGTAAGGCAATTGTGCCGATGCCGCAGTAGGCATCAATCACCCGTTGATTGGCCTGCGCGCGAGTAAGCCAGTCGCGGATCTGCTCCACCACCCGTTCTGCCCGGGGTGTGTTGACCTGAAAAAAGGTTGTGGTTCCAAGCTCGAGTGATAGATCACAAAATCTCTCCTCGATCGCATCCTCGCCCTGAAGACATACGGTTTGATCACCGAACACGGCATTGCTGCGTTTCGGCTGCAGATTGAGCGTCACACCCTTCAGCTGTGGCCAGCGACGCATCCACGCTGCGCTCAGCGCTTCAACTCCCTGCAGCGAACGAGTGGCGGAAATCAGGGTGATCAGCACCTCACCGGTTCGGACACCGATTCTCAATCCCAAGTGGCGAAGACCTGGATCGCCCTGCAGGTCTGAATCCATGGGCCAGCTGGTTGATTCAAGGTCCTGCTTGATCGGAGCAATCAATGCATCCAGTCGTGGATCAAGAACTGGGCAGTGGTTGAGATTGACGATGCGATGGCTGCCACGTTTGTAGTAACCGAGGCGCACCTTCAGTCCATCGCGACGGACTGGGATCAAGGCCCGGTTTCTGTACCCCAGTGATTCCTGGTCTGGACTCACCAGGGCGTTCACATCCGGATCCAGCTGGCCGATGCGAGTGAGCGTGTTGGTCAATCGCTCCTGTTTCCAGTTGTTTTGGGCCTCCACCGAAAGATGCTGCAACGAACAACCACCGCAGTCGCGAGCAAGAATGCACGGTGGTCGGCGGGCATGGGGAGATGCGGAGATGATCTCCACTCTTCGGGCCAGCCACATCCGCCGCTGACGCTGCTGAACTTTGACCTTGGCCTCTTCTCCAGGCAGCAGCTCAGGCACCGTGATGACCCAACCATTCCAACGCGCCAGACCACGTCCCTGCTGGTCGAGATCCTCTCCAACAACATCGATGGTCAGTCCTGGATGCGGCGTTTCATTCATCGCTGTCATTGCAATGGCGTAACACCCCTCAGCTCCAACCCATGGCTGGGGTTCATGCCCCTTAAACTGTTTCCAGCATGCCAGCCGTCATGAGCGTTGTAAGGGATCTGATCCTCCAGGCGGATGACGATCTGCGTTACCCGAGCAGTGGTGAACTTCGCTCGATGGTTGATTACCTCAGCCAGGGTGCTGTTCGTCTGGCTGTGGTCAGGATCCTCACCGACAGTGAAAAGAAGATCGTCGATGAGTCAGCACGCCAGCTGTTTGGCTTACGACCGGAATATGTCGCTCCTGGAGGCAATGCCTATGGCCAGAAGCAAAGGGCCCAGTGCCTGCGTGATTACAGCTGGTATTTGAGGCTGGTCACCTATGGAGTGCTTGCGGGCAGCACCGACATGATTGAGCAGATCGGCTTGATCGGCGCCAGAGAGATGTACAACAGCCTCGGCGTTCCCATGCCTGGGATGGTGGATGCCATGCGTTGCATGAGGGAGGCCTCCCTGGTGCTTCTTTCGGAAGAGCAACAAAAAATTGCAGGTCCTTATTTCGATTACCTGATCAAGGGGATGCAAACCAGCACCTGATCGATCGGCTGAATCGACATCTGCTCATTTAAATCCCGTTTTTCTTAGGTGCACCCGTCTCAGCCAAGATTCTTAGTAAGACTTCTTTTGCGTCTCAGCTGAGACGAATATTTTTCTTTTTTTAATATCTCTCGGGGGCAGCTCAACACTCCCAAAACTGCTTACATGCCCCAGTTAAGACTCGATACGAGTCTTAACTGGGGTTTGATTGGGAATTATGGGATTACCTGGTTTTTGTGTGCCAGGCCCATCTTTCTGAACTGGATGCGCCGATCAATTTGATCAGATCGCAGAAGCTTCGAGCTCCTCGTTGTGCCCAACAAGCTTGCGTCACTGTGTCAACAGCAGAGACGCAAAGCGGGAAAAGGCTTTTATCACTGGGTTTATGGGCCTCCGGCCATACCGCTGGACAGGCTCATTGGCTCGCTGGACAGCCACTGATCCATCTCAAGATGGTGAAATTTGTGATGCTCAATCAAAAGCCAACGCGTCAGGTTCACCCACAAAGGCATACATGCCGCAAATAAAACAATCAAAAAAAGAGATCTTGATAGAAACGATCGAATCTCAATAGCCGGGAGCCTGATCGATTGAATCAACAGAAGGAGAGACCTCTTAGAAGTCTTAAATAAGAACTGACATGAGTCCAGGCTAGAGGCTTCAATAAGACTAGAGAGACATTTCTTTCTGGCGATAAAGCTCTTTCAGCATCTGATAAGCCTCGTTCAGTCGGCGCATGGCATCGGTTGAACCTCCCGAGTCAGGGTGAACCTCAACGGCTTTGCGCTTGTAGGCGTCGCGGATCGAGCGCAATGTCAACGATTGGCCAGCCTGCGTGGGCAACTCAAGTTGTTTCAGCGCACCATGCAGAGTCATCGTGGACTCAAGCGTTTCGAAGGATGTGACCTTACGGCTGCGCTTGAAGCGACTCACGAAACGACGAATCAACGTTGGGATTCGGTCTGGCACTGAAGCGCTGGCAAAGGGATCCTCAAGAACCGCGGCAGCAACGATCACCTGCTCAAAGCGAGGAGAAGGAACCATCCAGCTTTTGCAGAATTCGGTCATGGAGTGATTGACCTGACTCCAAGTGAATGTGCGCCCCTCGGATCCATCGATATGGGGCCAGATATCACGAGCCATCCACAACATCACGGCCTCCATCACGGTGGGGCCAGGGTTGGAACCATACAGATTGAGCCAATGGTTGAGAGCTACTTCAAACCAATCCTTGATCTGCTGATCACTGATCACCGGAACAACGGGAATCTCGGTGCTGGGTTGATTCTGTGGCGTGAGGCTTTCGCGAATCGCAGTGCTGCGCTTGCGAACGAAACCAGGCAGATCAATACCAACCCCCGTAGGGGATGCACTGCGTGTCGTTGGTCGTGTAGGTGCGGGACGGTCATCGTCCTGACCTGTCGTCTCTAATCCCCCAGCTGAACCAACTAAAACGATGGCGCGATCCTCGTCGTACTGAGGCTGTTGGATTGGTTGTGGAGCAAGCAAAGCCTTGGAACCATCTGCAGCTTCAGAATCAGCTGGCTCCGCCGTGCCCTCGGAAGACAGATCAATCGGTGGATCAATCAGTGAACCGGGCGACTCATCCTGATCAAGCTCGGGCTGAAAGATTTCCTCAAGCAGCCGTTGAAGACATTCCCCCCTGGAACGAGTCTTCCAATCTTTGCGAAGCTGATCAATCTGGTCGACGAGCTCCTCGGGTAATTCCAGGCTGATGCGCTTGCCGCTCATAAGGATCTGACTTGCTGAACGTCAAGCAGGTTTAATTATCGACCCTGCAGACGACGCAACCAGTCCTGTTGGGCACGGATGGCGTCACGGTAACGCTGCTCCAGGCTGCTGTTGACTCTTGTCGGCATGATCATTGCAGGAGTCATGACACTGGTGCCACCCCTGGGAGCCACGAGTAGGGGCGGTGGTGGAGTTGCAGTGGTTCTGACAGGCTGCGGAGTGGGCTGTGCAATGGGCATAACAGGCATCACTTCAGGTGCAGGTTGCGCATTGACAGCAGGTGGAGCCACTTCTGGCTTGACCTTGCGCACCTTGGCTTCGGCCTGCGCCTTGCGTGCCGCTTTCAACAGTTGTTGACGCTCACGCAACATGGCCAACTGCGTCACTGGAACCACGCTGAGCAAGTGACCCGGCGTGGCATCGGCGGGGTAGACGACACTCACCGTGACAGGGTTGTTGGATCCACGCTTGAGATCTAGATCGGCAATGGAAAGACTCTGTCCGGAGCGCATACCAACATGGACTTCTTGATATCCCCGTTCAGTCTTGATGCCAATTGATCCACGGAAGGCTGTAAATGGAGAGCGACCCGAAGCAACAGGATGACTGAGAACAAGCTCATGAGCACCCTCGCCAGCAAGATTCAGATCAACATCAAAACGGACTCCGTAAGTGCCAACATTATTGACAGCTGAATCCACCATGCGGGTACTGAGTTGATTGACCTGAATATCTCGAGTCCCGAAATGATGCTTTCGTGTGCTGGTCAAAGGCACATGCAATGAGCCTTGAGAGAGATCGTGCTGAATGGAAGCTTTATACTCATCGCCAAGTGCAACTCCTGCAACTCGGGAGAACACTTGTCCTGACTGAATCTCACGAATACGATTGAGATAAATTCTTCCTGGCGCAAGTCGTCCACGATCAAGCACAGCGATCAGTGCATGTTCATCTTGGGTTTCTTCAGCTGCAATTACAGCCATTTGGAAGGGGCCGTTGCTGCTGCCACGCAGAAGCCCATTCATGATTCCGCGAGCGGGCAGAACCGTGCTCACAATCACTTTGCGACTGTTCGGAGGAATGACAACTTCGCTAGATAGATTGCGATCCAGTTCGCCACGAAGAATCTGAACTGCCGTCGCATCTCCAGGCCCCGTGTTCCAAGGTCTGGGGCCTAACGGCTTCACTCCCATCAATTTATTGGGGTGATATGGAGCTTCAAAACTATTTTTGACAGAACCCTTTTTGAATCGCAAAGTAACGGGTGTTGTGCCAGGGTTAATGGCAATGGCAGCAACAGTCAACAGGCCTCGGGCTCTGCGTCCTCCCAGTTTGCTGGAATCCTGTGGGTAATATTTGTGATGCATATGAACCCCAAATTCACCATTGAATGTGAATGTGGAGTTCTTCAGCGGTTGGTTGGTTTCGGCAGCAATTGAACTGCCAGGCAAGGTATTGACAAGAATTCCTGGCCCTTTGACAATCTCCGGCTGATTGGAGTGAAGAACGGGCACATTGTTGAAGCTGCCATTCAGAGGCCTTGCTCGCTGACCAGCCATCAATGGCACATAGGCCTCAACAGGCCGAGCAATTTCGCTCGCGGCCATCCCAGCCGAGACGCCAATCAAGACCAGTAGTGGGATTCGATGAGACACTTGCGACTGGTGATTGGTGGCCTTGGAAGGGCTCAAGTTCCAAACCTAATCGCCAGAGAAAAAACCGCCAAGTAATCCCGATGACGCAGTGAGGGGGCCGTTCTCGCCAGGATGGATGGAGTTAAAAACCCTCCGGATGTTTCCTCCTTTTGGCTGCTCACCCTGCGCTGATGGCGACTGGCAGCGTCATCACCAAGAACGCAAATTGCGCATGATGCGCTTCTGGCGGGACGGACTTGAGCGTCAAATTGCTGCTGTGACAGCAGCAATCAGCACACTTGAGCAGCAGATCGAACGAGATCAGGCCGGTTCCAACTGAACTGTGAGTTGTTGACGCATCTGGGCAAGACCACGCTTCACTCGACGTTGAATGGTCATGGCGCTGACGCCAGTTTGATTGCCAACATCTCTCAAGCTTTGCCCTTTGAGGATCACTTCCTCAAGCGCAATCCGTTCCTGTCTCGAGAGTCGTTGTAGCGCCTGGCTGAGCTGCCGCCGGAATTCAGATCGATCCAGTTCAATCGTGGCGTCAGTCTCCTGGCTGATCAGGTCATCGGTCAGTGACACCAGTCGACGTTGCTGAGTGGCTGCATTAAATCCGGCGCCGACATCTCGATCGCAGCTCTGCAACGCTCGCGGGAGCCGAATGATCGCGGCTTTGTCTCGCAGATAATGCAGGATCGCCCCTCTGATATGGGGTCGAGCAAAGGCTGAAAAAGGAATCTTCCTTTGGCCTTCATAGCGTTCAGCGGCCCGCAGTAACCCCATCAAGCCCACCTGCAGAAGGTCATCTGGGTCCTGACCACTTTTTGCCGCATAACGTCTGGCCAGCGGTTCCACAAGGCGCATGTGATGTTCAACCCGTGCATTGCGTCTGATCTGCTGTCTGTTCATGGATCGTTTCAAGTGGAGCGGATGGACTCCTTCAGACAGACATCGCTGATCAACTCAATGCATCAGTGGATCCACGGAAGTCAGGAACAACCTGTCTGAGCAACTCTTCACCACCATGGCTCTGAAGCCAGGCCAAATCTGATCGGTCTGTCGCCAGCAGGTAACCAGCAAACCCGAGTGCATTGACGCTGAATCCTTTGACGTGCTCCTGACTGCGTTTGATCAAGGCCATCCAAGACCTCGTCAGCAACAGGTTGTAGGGAATTGCTGGTGGTTGTTGGCTGAATTGATCACCGAGACCCAGTCGCAAGGCAAGCGAGCGATAGAGATCATGGAGGAGATTCGCCTCCTCGTCTGGATCGCTCGAGAGTGGTCGATCAGCGATGGCACAGTTGTTGAACAGCGGATCAATGAGTTCTTCGCTGCCTGTCGATGCAGAAGGTTGGTGGAGTCGCTCGATAAACCAGGACAGTCGCGGACAGATGCACTCACCTGGATGACGGGGCAACAGTTGGAGATGACGATGGGGCTGACTGGCGCCGGCCCTGGGACCACTGTTGAAGAACCAAAGGCCTGTGCTGTCCCTGTCGACCTGCACCAGGGCACGCCAGTCTTCAGGTTGAAGCCAGTCGGTTTGAGATGCCCAGCCTTGGGTGATCAACAACATGTGCCCACGCTGTACGGGGTACTTATTGAGAATCAGAACGTGATGGTTGTGAATCCGCTCAATCTCCAGTTGAGGGTCCCAGGGAAGAAAAGGATTGGGCTTGGGCCCTTCAGGTCTGTGATGTTTGGGCAGCGCCGCATTCAGCTGACGCAGTTCGAACTGCTCCGCACTGGCCACTGAAAGCTCGATGGTGGAGGTGCTGAGAGGGGTCAGAGCACCGCAATTCAAGGCCTGTTCGGAGCGCTCCAGCGCCTTCGACCAGAATTGCTTCTCACCCATCGGATTTGATCCTCGCCAGCGATGCCCCTGCGTAGTACCTGCCGAGGATCTCGTTGAATCGAAGCCCCTGTTGCGCTAGCTCCTGAGCACCATGCTGGCTCATGCTTGCACCGAGATGCCCGTGTGCTTCATCGGAGATCTCCTGAGTGGATGCATACAACGACTCAACCAGGCCTCCCTTGAAACTCAACACGAGTCCGCGCGTAGCTTCCGTGGCTTGAATGGTTGACGCGTTGCTGCTGGTTCTGCCGGCGTAAGCCTGCCAGCGAGTGGTGTCCCCAAGGTTCCAGTCGCTGTTGGCCGGACGGAGCATGTGAACGAGGCCGTAGGAGCGGGCTGCCACGGCCTGGGCCTTGAGAGCTTCGCCATTCCAGTGGCTGGGCATTTCAGCTCCCACAACAGACGCCACATAGCGCTCCAAGTTGATCTGATTGATGGCGAGCCATCCCTGCCCTCGATTCAGCAAATGAATGGTTCCTTCGTAGGCACGACCGTTCACCAACACCGATCCACCGTTACCACCACAACTCACAAGACCTGTCGACGCCTTGGCGAGCATCCCGTTGAGCTGTCCTGGCAGCATGGGAATCCCTGCCTGCTGCCGACAGCTCGCTCCATCCTGGGTGCTGACCTGCCGTAAGGGGCGCTGACTCAACAGGGCGATACGCAGCTGAGGATCAAGGCTCTCACTGGGAGCGGGCACTTGAGGAGCAAAGGTTGATGGCAGCCGATGATCGCCTCTATTGGACTGAGTTTCTGCGTCAAACAACCCGCTGAGCAAGAGCTCTGCGTCTTGGCTGTCTGAGTGAACACGCCCAGCTCTGGTGGAGCAGACGATCAGTGCTGCCAGCCCCGCACTCGCCAGCAGAGTTAGTAACAGTGGTCGAACGAGACGCATACCCGCAGAGGCGGCGCTGGAATCATGCCTGAAATGTGCACCGATAGCTGGCAGGGACGAGCTCTCGTTGTCGGAGGTGGCGGCATCGGGCGGGCATTGAGCACGGAACTGGCACGGCGCCAGTCTTCCCTGCTTGTGACGCTGGCGACGCGTCACCCGATGTCGGATGAGGAATGGACGGTTGACCTCCAGTGCAAGGACAGTCTCAGCTCACTGACCGAACAACTCAGGGCTGACGGCCATCCTCTGAGAGTTGTGATCAACGCGACTGGACGTCTCCACTGCCCCTCCTATCAACCTGAAAAGCGACTGCAACATGCCGAGCAATCTGCGTTGCTCGACTCGTTCGCGATCAACGCGGCTGGTCCACTGCTGCTAGCCAAGGCAGTCGAGCCTGTTCTGAGCAGGGACTCACCCTTTCACTTCGCCAGCCTGAGTGCCAGGGTTGGAAGCATTGGCGATAACCGCAGCGGTGGCTGGTACGCCTATCGCGGCGCCAAGGCAGCCCAGAACATGATGTTGCGCTGCCTGAGTCTTGAGTGGGGTCGTCGTCTGCCACTGGCGACCGTGACTCTTTTGCACCCTGGAACGACAGACACAGCCCTTTCGCAGCCTTTTCAGAGCTTTGTACCGAAAGAGAAGTTGTTTAGCCCTGAAAGGGCAGCTGGGCATCTCCTGGATGTCCTGCTGGGTCAGACACCATCCGACAGCGGTCGATTCCTCGCCTGGGATGGTCAGGACATTCCCTGGTGAGCATGCTCTCGCAGAATCTCCAGTGGAATGATTTCAACCGTGCTGCTCTCAGTGGAGTTCAACAGAACCGGCGGAGCCATTCCATCCTCATGCGCCTCCTTCCAGCGAGGCGCACAGACACACCAGTGATCTCCAGGTTGAAGACCAGGAAAACCAAACTCAGGCATCGGGGTGCTCAGATCATTGCCCTGAGCCTTGCTGTAGCTGAGAAAGCTTTCGGTCATCACGCAACAGACGCTGTGACGTCCAAGATCGCCCACATCGGTTCGACAATGTCCATCTCTGAACCAACCAGTCATGGGCTGACAACTGCACACGTCCAGAGGCTTACCCAGAACATTCAGATCACTGGCCTGGACTTCGGTTTCGGGAAATGGTTCAGAGCTCATTGCGCCATGGAATCCATGAGGAGTCTGCCGAAGGACTGGCACATTGCGCGACAAGATGGTTGACGGATCCCGGGGGCGAGGCGTTAAAGGTCAATCAGTTATGCCTCCTCGATGGATTGGGAGTTCACTGAAGACGCAGCGTTCCTCGCACTCTGCGACGCCTTCCGCGAAAGCGGGGAATCCTCGGCGATTGAGTTCCTCGCCAATGGTGAGGGTGCATTCCACTTTCAGGACCTGTCTCAGAATGCTGCTGGAGAGGGGATCGACCTCAGCGAATCCAGCGCCCTCGAGGAATTTCAACAAGAAGTGATCGACACGATGGAGAAGCTCTGCCAGGAATGATCCGCAGAGCTCCATCAGCGCTTTGGGTCAGCCGTAGAAGAAGTTGATCTCCTTAGCCTTCAAGCCCTCCCATCCAGCATCGATCAGGCGCTGATTCAGCGTCTCCTGGTCGAAGTGCTTGGCGCCTGTCTTGACCACTCGATTGCGCATTGACTTGCGGACCCCGCTGCGCTTGCGCTGGCTTTCAAGGTTCATCACTTCCCTGTAAAGCGTCAGCATTTGAGCAGGCAGTGGTGATCCATCCAGATCGATCCCTGCATTGATCGCTTCATCGATGGCGCCGGGCCCACTGAGATCCATGGTGATGCGGTTGATGAAAGTTGCAGTCTGCAGCAGTGATCCTGCTTAAGCGCTGAAGTAGCGGGCTTTGCTGTGCAAAGCCACCAATGCCGTGGTGCTTTGTTCTGGATGAAGCTGGTCGCCCTCATCCATGCTCAGCCCGACTCGGTCAGCGCCAAGCCACAGCAGCTGTTGCCGTGAATCTGCAACGTTGGGACACGCCGGATAGCCAAAGGAGTAACGACTGCCCCTGTAGCGCTGGGCCAACACATCCTTGAGCTGCATCCCTTCAGGATCTGCAAATCCGCATTCACGCCTCACGCGGGCATGGGTCCATTCGGCAAGAGCTTCGGCCATCTGGACGGCGAGTCCATGGAAGAACAGGTAGTCGCTGTAGGAATCGGCCTCGAACAGCTGTTGAGCAAAGACAGAGGCCTGTTCCCCCATGGTGACGGCTTGCATCGGCAAAACATCGCTGGGACCGCCGTCAACAAGATCTCGGTAGAAATCGGCAATGCAATAGCGATTACCGCCACGCTGGCGTGGCACAGAAAAACGTCCGAGCTGACGTGATCCGTCCGGGTCAAAAACAACAACATCGTTGCCTTCACGTCCGCAGGGGAAATAGCCATAGGCCACAGCAGGATGCAAAAGGCTTTCGTCGATTGAGCGTTGAAGCCAGGCCTGAAGAACGGGTTCTGCCTTGGCTTGCAGATCAGCCTCATAGTCTTCCCTTGACTGGCCTTTGACCTTGCGCATCTGCCACTGTCCGGCAAACAGAGCCTGTCGGTCGAGATAGGCCATCACCTCAGGCAGAGGTATTTCAGCGTCACCCTGCAACACTTTTGGACCCAGGAAGGAAGGCTCAATGGCCGCTTCCTCTGGAACGGTGTCTGAGCGATCGAAACTGACCGGCACCGGTTCGGCCTTGACCTCCTTTCCGTCTTCATTCGGCTTCGAATCGTCGGATGTGGCTGGCTCGGATTGCGAACCTGATTCACCTCCAAGGGTCAGTCCCTCAGGGG
>Ga0208130_1000666_pt1 | contig 17463 bp, 15 predicted proteins | sample ETNtaG_31_FD_185771 | JGI IMG/M metagenome (GOLD analysis project Ga0208130, IMG submission 185771) | Marine microbial and viral communities from oxygen minimum zone, Eastern Pacific Ocean - ETNP201310SV78 (SPAdes) (version 2) | ecosystem: Environmental > Aquatic > Marine > Oceanic ...
TTTGCTGATAACGAGGAAGAAGCCCTTCGTATGGTTCGTAATGTTGTAGAGAATCTCAATATTGAGCCAAAGCAAAGGTTGGACGTTAAGCCGGTAGAAGCACCCGCTTACGACACTGAGGACTTGATGGGAATAATCCCAACAGACAATCGTACGCCGTTCGATGTTCGTGAAGTAATCGCTAGAATAGTTGACGGTTCTCGCTTCCATGAGTTCAAACCACGTTATGGAAATACCTTGATTTGTGGTTTTGCCAGAATACATGGCTATCCAGTAGGTATAGTAGCAAACAATGGTATTCTATTCTCCGAATCTTCTCTCAAAGGTGCTCATTTTGTCGAGTTATGCGGTCAGCGTGGCGTCCCACTAATCTTCTTGCAGAATATTACAGGATTCATGGTTGGCCGTGACGCTGAGTCGGGTGGAATTGCTAAGGATGGGGCTAAGCTCGTAACCGCTGTCTCTTGTGTGCCGGTTCCCAAATTTACAGTAATTATCGGTGGCTCTCACGGGGCTGGGAATTACGGAATGTGTGGACGAGCCTATGACCCCCGCTTCCTATTCATGTGGCCTAACGCAAGAATTTCTGTTATGGGTGGTCCACAAGCTGCCGATGTTCTCGCAACCGTCAAACAAGATCAACGAGCACGAGAAGGATTGTCTCCGATGTCTGGTGAAGAATTGGAAGAGTTCCGTCGACCAATTCTGGAGAAATATGAGACTGAAGGCTCTCCTTACTACTCAACCGCACGTCTTTGGGACGATGGTGTCATCGACCCACGTGATACTAGGGATGTCTTAGGCCTAGCAATATCGGCGAGTCTTAACGCCCCATTCCCAGACAATGGATATGGCGTATTCAGGATGTGAAATTATGCAAGGAACGAAAATGAGCGACGCAAAACCCGTAGCCGAACTTTGTAGCCTCGAGATAGATGGTGCTATTGCGAGGCTCACACTACGCCGCTCAGACGTATTCAACGCTCTAAACGTACAATTAATCTCAGAAATGGTCGAAGCGCTAAGTTGGACTGCGCAGAGATCCGTTGGGGCGACTCAATCTCTGCACGATTCTGACGGCGCCGAATATCTACGCGTAATTGTTCTTCGCGGAGATGGAAAGCACTTCTGCGCCGGCGCGGACATCAATATGATGCGAGATGCCGGCGCGGCAACACCAGAAGAAAATAGAGCAGATTCAGAAAGGCTTGATCGTCTATTCAATTCACTATGGGCTCATCCTTGCTTTACCGTTGGTGCGGTGCAGGGTGTAGCCCTTGGAGGAGGGGCAGGACTCGTAGCCTGCATCGACCATGCAATTGGTGAACCACGCACAAGAATCGCTCTTTCCGAAGCCAAACTAGGTATTCTTCCAGCAGTAATTGGACCCTATGTGTATCGTAAGTTAGGCAGTGCCGAATTCCGCAGACTTTCGATGCTGGCTAGTAGAGTTGGCTCGGAAGAAGGCCTAAGAATTGGTTGGCTAAACGAAGTAGTTGAATCACCTCTAGAATTTGATGAGGCTATCGGACGAGTTGTTGCAGATGTGATGACTACCGGTCCAATGGCGGTGGCTGAATCGAAGAAGCTGGCCATGACCTTCGATACTTGGAATGCAGGAGATGATGAATTACGACTTTGGACACTCGATAAGACGAGCCAAATGCGCGGTTCGAGGGAAGGTCAGGAAGGCCTATCCTCCTTCCTTGAGAGAAGAAAGCCGGATTGGGTACCAGAAGAGTGAGTTGGCATAATGATTCCAGATTGGATGACCTCGGCTCCTCGCCCATTCGACACGGTCTTGGTTGCCAATCGAGGGGAGATTGCAGTCAGGGTTTTACGGGCTGCCAAAGAATCAGGGCTTCGTGGGGTTGCGGTTTATTCCGACCCCGATGCAGGCTCTCTACACGTCGAAAATGCAGATCAGGCTGTGCATCTTCCAGGTACTACTCTAGCGGATACTTACCTCAATGGAGAAGCCATTATCGAGGCCGCCCGTTCCACGGGTGCTCAAGCGATTCATCCAGGTTTTGGATTCCTTTCTGAGCGGGCCGATTTTGCAAATGCGGTCAAGGCTGCAGGTCTAATTTGGATTGGACCACCTGCCGATGCAATCGACACAATGGGTGACAAGATTTCTGCTCGCCGCTGTATGATTGAATCAGGAGTTCCGGTAATTCCTGGCGAGGAGATTTCCATGGGTGTTGACTCTGATCATCTAGGTGTTCTAGCGTCTGCAGCGGCACGAGTCGGTTATCCTCTCTTGCTGAAAGCAAGCGCAGGTGGCGGAGGTAAGGGAATGCGTGCCGTGCACGAGCCCAAAATGCTGCGAACAGAATATGAAGCTGCGGCTAGAGAAGCAACCGCAGCATTCGGTGATGGTACGGTATATGTCGAGAGACTTCTGAAGGGTGCCCGTCACGTCGAGATCCAAGTCCTAGCAGATAGTCAAGGAAATTGTATTCACTTGAACGAAAGGGATTGTTCACTACAACGTCGACATCAGAAAGTCATCGAAGAGGCTCCGAGTCCAGCAGTTACTCCTACAATTCGAGAAGCGATGGGTGAGGCGGCTGTTCAGGCGGCAAAGGCGGTCGATTACGAAGGAGCGGGAACAGTCGAGTTTCTACTTTCTGACCGAGGTGAATTCTTCTTCTTGGAAATGAATACCCGTCTACAAGTAGAGCACCCCGTAACTGAGATGATTACAGGTATAGACATTGTACAGAAGCAATTTGAGGTCGCCGCTGGCTTACCCCTTGGATTATCTCAATCAGATATAGGTATCACCGGTCATGCTATGGAAGCTCGAATCTATGCAGAAGACCCCAGCAAAGGATTCCTTCCAGCAATTGGTGACTTAGCGATGTGGCGTGCACCAGCAGGGCCAGGCATTAGAGTCGACACAGGTGTCCGTGAAGGTGATGCTGTAACCGTCGACTTCGATCCGATGTTAGCCAAGCTAATCGTTCACGCGCCAACAAGAAATGCAGCCGCAAGACGCCTAGATAACGCACTCTCGGACCTAAGGGCTCTTGGAGTAATCACAAACATCGGATTCCTTCGTCAAATGACTACTCATCCAGATTTTATTTCTGGTGGAATAACTACTGATTATTTGGATTCTAGAGAGGTCTCCGATTTTGCTGAGCCCGAACCTGACCCGGCGACTCTTGTGGCAATAGCCGCAGCAGCAAGTCGGTTTGGACTCGATCGAGCAGGCTCAGGGTCATCTGAGTCTTTTGTTGATGAACATACAGGGCACAGCGGCGACCCATTCAGGACCTTGACGAGGTCATTTCCTTGAGGTGAAAAGATGGAGTGGAGTATTGGAGAATCGGGTGTTCGCTATACTGCTAAATTGTCTGATTCAGAGGGTACACTTAGCCTCGGTGCATTAACTCGTGATGGACACGAAGCACCACATTCTGAGATTGGCATTACAAGGGATTCCCAAGGCGCTAGACTCCTTGTCGATATTGATGGTTCCGCACATATCGCCCATGTCGCAAAGGTTGGTGATGATTGGTGGATTCACATCAATGGGCGAATCCACGTTGTTCATGGTCATGAACCCGGAAGCGCTGATTCCACCGCTGGCGAGGGTGGTCTAACTGCCCCGATGCCTGGAACAATTCTAGAGGTGCATGCAAAAGCCGGACAAAGGGTCCGAGAAGGTCAAACTTTGTTGGTTATGGAAGCGATGAAAATGGAACACAGAATCCAAGCGCCGAAGGCTGGTGAAGTACTTTCAGTGAATTTTGCAGAAGGAGATAGAGTTGATATGGGAGCGACTTTAGTAGAGCTCGGTGACTGAATTATGCCGGCATTGGATTCAATAATGGCCGCTAGTTCGCATTATTCGTGAACGAATTCGACGTTATACTTGCACTATGTATGGGATTAGGCCTTGCGGCAGCCTCTGGATTCCGTGTTTTTCTACCGCCTTTCCTTCTTTCTATTGCGGTCAGAGCCGATGCCGTGGACGTCGATTTGACAAATTCATCATTGGAATATTTCGACTCTAATGTTGCGGTAATTCTCTTAGGAGTTGCTACAATAGCCGAACTTGCAGCATACTATGTTCCATGGGTTGACAACCTGTTGGATTCAATCGCTAGTCCCGCTGCTGTGGTAGCAGGCACAGGAATGACTGCAGTCGTTCTTGAGGGCAATACAGATCCAGTAATCCAGTGGTCTCTAGCAATAATCGCTGGTGGAGGAGTAACCGCAGTGGTTCAAGGTGCAACAGTAGTAACCAGAGGAGTATCAACTACCATAACAGCCGGATTAGGTAATTCAGTTGTATCAACGGGTGAAAATATTGCAAGTCTAATACTTTCAATACTAGCAATTGTATTGGCTCCTTTAGCGGCAGTCGTGGTTTTGATTCTACTCGCAATGATTCTCAATAGAATGCTGAAGAAAGCTAAACCTTCGACCGCCTAAATTCAATTTAGCGGATGGAGAACTGCCTGTCCACCCATATGTGGAACTAGAACGTCAGGAACTCGCACTGTTCCATCTTCGTTTTGATATTGTTCCATAATCGCCACCAACGCTCTACTGGTGGCAACCGCGGTCGAATTCAGAGTATGTACTGCGGAATTTCCCTCGGAAGTGCGATACCTCATTCGTAGACGATTAGCTTGATAATCGGTACAATTTGAGCATGAAACAACTTCCTTGTAGGCATTAGCGCCAGGCAACCAAGCCTCTAGGTCGTATTTCTTTGAGGCAACAGTTCCCATGTCGCCTGTACAGATATTTACTACTCTGTAATGCAGACCTAGGCTATCCCATAACTCAACGGCATTGGTAAGTAACTCCTCATGGTGTTCCCAGGAATCATCTGGATTACAAATGACAATTTGTTCAATTTTGGTAAATTGGTGTACTCTCCAAATCCCTCGATCAGATAATCCATGTGCTCCTACTTCGCGTCGGAAGCAAGAAGATACTCCAACCAACTTAATCGGTAATTCTGATGGTTCGATAATTTCGTCCATTCTCATCGCAGTGAGCGGGTGCTCGCTAGTTGCGATGAGATAGTATTTGTCTGGTTCAATACCATACATAACAGTCTCAAAGTCACCTAAATCAGTGACACCTTCGTAGGCCTCGCGATTCATCATTAGCGGTGGTTGCACCAAGGTATAGCCGCGTTCCATTAGGAAATTAGCAGAGTAACTCTGTAGAGCCATTTCTAATCGGGCAAGGTCACCCTGAAGGAAGTAGAAGCGAGAACCAGTTACCTTTGCTCCTCTAGTAAGGTCAACCCAATTATTCATCTCGATTAGGTCGTTATGATTGCGTGCTTCGAAGCCTAACTCAGTCTTGTCACCGTGTAAACTGTGTAGTGTGTTTTTCTGGTCATCTTCTCCAACCGGTACAGAATCGTGTAAGATATTTGGAACTCGCATTCTAATTGCATCTCTCTCAGCTAAGCATGAATCGACTTTTTCACTCAGAGTATCAATCTCTTGTCCGAGACTGGCAACCTCAGCTAAAATTGTATCTGCAGCCGAGGAATCACCCGATTTCTTTGCTTCCGCAATACCTCTGGCAGCCTCATTTCGCTTCTTTCTGAGTTGGTCGACATCATATCTTGCTTGCCGCCATTCTTCATCGAGACGGATCACCTCATCGATGTTGTCATGGGGCATCTCTCTCTTGTCATGGTCGGCCCTCAGCACATCCGCGTGCTCTCGGAACATGCTCATGTCCAGCATAACAACCCAACCTTAGGGTTCAACACTTAGCCTTCAATGAATCGGGGAATCTCACTCTTTCAAGCACGATGCATTAGAGGAAGGTGATCGCCTGAAACAATTCCGCAGGTCCGACAGCATAGATTCCACTGATGATGTATCCCAATATCGCTCCGCCGTTTAACAGCGGCAGCCCTGGTTGTGGATTTCCTTGAGCAACGAAGGTCATCAGCAGCACATATCCGACTAGGCCTCCGATAAGTGTACCAATTGCCACAAATATCTGCGCCATGTGTAAATCACCGTATGGATTCCAAATTTCTGGGCCCCATTCAGGTAGGAAAGAAATTGCTGAGATGACTAACATGCCTGGAAATATAACATCCCCTAGGCCCATGAATAAGGCATCTCGACTCTTCTTTTTTGGTTTCATTCTCTCCTGTCTATCGACTAGCTCTGCTTCCATTACACTAGGAGGTGCAGGTGGCGAGTCTTGCATTATGTCTCCTTCTTGTTCTAGGAAAGAGTACCCCTTTTCCTTCGGAGCGACAAGCAAAACTGGTAATTTCAGCCCAATCATGGTATCTGCAAGTTCAAGCATATGCTTGCTTTTGTGAACAGCCCAATAATCGTAAATTGCGGCTAGTATCATGAAAATTATGACAAGTGTTGGAACGAATGAGATTCCAATCATCACGATTACTCCCGAACCGACCATTACTCCAACTGAATTCACTACCCACCATTCTGGGTAGCGATGTAATGCGAACATTCCTCCAATGGTTATGGCAAGGACAGATAGCCCAAAATAAGCGACTAAGGTTGGGTTGTCCGAAGAGAATCCAATATTGAAGAAAATTAGTGCGATGAATGGTTGTATTGCATAGAATAAGCTCAGTCCAAGGGCGAGCATAACTATTCCTTTGATTAGGTAATCCAAACCCTTACGGGCCAACCAAATAATTACGACTGTAAAAATTCCAATAAGCAATAATTGAAGCAAAATGAAACTTGATTGAGTAGTGCCTTCATCGCCGTATGCTCGAGCCTCAGAAAAGTCGTATGCTGGTTGGATGAATATACCGATTCCTATGGTCACAATAAACATCCCAGCCATGCCAACCATGGATTCCCATTGATCCATCATCATCTCGATGACACTTTCACTTCGGTCGGACACAGTCTCCCCCAAGTTCAAGGTCCATATCACCTTGACCCGTATCTGCGCCCTATAGGGGAGCGGCGGATGTGTAGCAATGGATGACCGAGAATGGCTCATTGATAGGCGATTTGCCGGCATGAATCTCGGTTTGCAAAGAATTGAGTTGTTACTGAAGAAGATGGATAATCCACAAATGGATTTTCCATCAATTCACGTCGCTGGAACGAATGGAAAGGGGACACTGTGTGCCTTTCTTTCAAGCGCTGCAGCAAATAGCGGTTTGAAGGTAGGCCTGTTTACTACCCCACATCTTGTTGTCATTGAAGAAAGGGTTCGTATCGACGGAGAGGTAATCGATTCGCGTACTTTTGATGAGCATCTTTCTGCGGTTCGTGCTGCTGCTGTAGAAGTTGGAAAAGAATTAGGCGAAGAACCAACCTTCTACGAATGTACATTTGCAATCGCCATGCTAGCCTTTTCTCACGCCGGGATAGATCGTGCAATCATCGAAACCGGACTAGGTGGCGAGGGGGATGCGACATGTTTGGTGGATGCAGACCTATGCGTCATTACCACCATAGGTCTCGACCACACCGAAATACTCGGAAATACACGTGAGCAAATCGCACGCGCTAAGGCCGGAATCCATCGTGAGGGTGTGCCGATGGTGGTATATCACCCTGGAGAGGAATCCGTTCTGGAGACGATTGCCGAGGTAGCTGGTGACGACTTATATGTCCATGAGGGGATAGAAATTGATGATTACTGGCAAGATTGGTTCATTTTTGCCGGTTATATTTCTACATCATTCGGATGGGAATTGCCCTCTGAGAACATCAATTGGCCTGGACGTTCACCAAATTGGCCACCAAAGGATTTGTTCAAATCTAATATTAGGATTAGTGCCGCACACAACGCCGATGGTTTACAATCAGAATTAATGTCCATTCAGGAACCTACAATTCTACTCATCGGCATTACTCAAAAGGCCAATCTGGAAGACGCCTTAGCCGATGTAACAAGCGAAGTTTGGCATATGCCAACATTCCGTTACATCATCGTTACAGAACCAACAACTGGAAGAAATCCAGCAGTTGATGCAGATGAGTTAGCAAATCTGATTTTTTCGAATAGATTAGACGAACCGAAAATCGAAAGAGATCCAATAAAGGCTCTTGAAATCGCAGAAATAATGTCAAGGCAAGCGGCTTGCGGCATCTCGGTTATGGGTAGTGTGTATCTTGTCGGAGATTTGCTGAAATTTGCTGTAGAACGAAGCGGCGGCGACCTTTGGGAGCACCTTCGCGTACATTGAGAATCAAAAGGGATGACCCACTTCGGAGGCCAAGTATGACATCCAAGGCAGAGGACAACCGAGATAACGACCCTCCCGTTGGGAGACCCTGAGGTGGAATGATGAGTTTGAAGTGGGACGCACGTTTTCTTGACCTTGCAAAACATATCTCAGATTGGTCGAAGGACCCTTCTACCAAGGTCGGCTGTGTTGTGGTTGGAGAAGATAGAGAAGTTCGTTCAACTGGATTCAATGGATTTCCAAGAGGAATCGAAGATACCGCTGCTAGGCTTAACGACCGTAGTCAGAAGTATCCGATGATTTGTCATGCCGAAGAAAATGCAATCATGCATGCGGCTCGAATTGGTATTTCACTCAAGGATTGTACTGCTTATGTTACCTGGCCACCGTGCTCACGATGCGCCCGTTCTTTGATTCAAGCCGGCGTTAGGGAAGTAGTGTATCCTGAAGATTGTGAGATTCCCGAGCGCTGGGAAGAAGATTTCGCAATCGCAAACAGTATGTTTACCGAATCTGGGGTAAATTATCGCTCGGCCTGATTTATTCAGAAAGCATAACCCAAAGTTCCTCTAGGTCCGAATGTAGGTCATCAAGGCTTCCATCGTTGACTAGTACAAGATCAGCTAGGGCAGCAGTCGCATTGAGGGCTTGACCGGATTCATCTTTTGCAACAGCTTCTTTCTCTTCATTAGCGAAGAAAGTCTCTCTATCGACAATATCTCCTGTTCTTGCACGGACCTGTGCTCTTTGCCAGCGCGCATCCATTCCTGCACGAACTTCGATCAGAATGAAATCATCACGCCCCTGCAATGCCTCGACTTCACCGGGTGTTCTTATCGAATCGATTACTGCATTCTTTCCATCTAACCTCTCAAGTAACATTTCAGCGAGAATACCGGGTCCGCCGCTTCTGCGTAATTCATTCCCACCATTGATTAAATTCTCTCGAGATTCTTCGATTCCATTCTGTTTTAGATGAGCACGTATGGAATCTGAGCATGATTCACTTGCCAATCCTTTGGATACGAGAAAGTCGACCACGGTTGATTTACCCGAGGCATAGCGTCCAGTCAGCCCTATTAGCACATGACTCCGAAAGGTTGGCATTCAATATCGCTTTCTAACTCCAATAGCGCCTAGTCTTGGCATATTGCAGTTCTGCATTATGTATGGCGCGGAGTAATGCGACTCGGTTTCCACGAGATAGACCTCTCAACAATCTAGTTGCGGTTTCCTCACCAACTCCCCTACCCATCAAGGCTAGAACAGCATCGTGCCCATGAGTTTGAATTAGTTCTGCATTCTTCTGCATTCTTGCACGTTCTTTTGGGTCTTCGCTAGTTACCCAGCCGGTTAGCATAGATTCCATGCGCTCAGGAGAGCAAGCTCGCATAGTACCGCCACATTTCTCACAAGGCTCGATACGCTGTTGCATTCGACCAACTCTGCTTCGTGACTTTTCTTTGCAATTGAGACAGATTAAGACTGCGCGTTCAGCCAGCAGCCGAGTCTCCAATCTTTCCCGAAGTTGTTCATCAGACCACGCAGGTAGCAACAAGTCTCTCTCAGATTTTGCCGATAGTCCAAGTGGACCACTAGGAGTATGGAAAATCTCCAATTCACCTTGTTGAATATCTCGAATTAGATCCATAGTTCCTTCAATATCCATTCTTTCATGGAATAATTTTGATAGGGCTTCCTCAACAACTGGAGTACCTCGATATCTCTGCATTAGACCTTGCATATTGACTCGACGTGGGTCGGCTGCCTTCTGCAAAACCCCCATTTTCCTAGCCACTTGTACCATCCTCCATCTAAGTGCTCTGCCATTCGGAATTGTCATCCTAAGGACGGCTTCAAGAGCATCAGGGGAGGTTGTAGTCAACCATTCAATAACATGAGCAGCGGTAGTTCCTGGGACTTGGAAAGCTATTCGATATGGGTCGATTAGAGTAGTTCCCATCTTACCTTCACGCATCGATCCCATCGCTTGAATGAAGTGAGCCAAAGTCTCGTTTATTTTACTCCCTCGACAGGTATTCAAGACAACAGCATTGTCTCTACTTTCGATAGTTAAGGTGGTATCAGTAGGCAATTTTTCCGTCGCATCTATGTGTTCCGCAACCGCATTCAATAAGTCTGCTCTGGCAACCTCTGACAGAGGGTAATTTTCGAAATCTATGTCCCCTTTTCTTGCATCCATTACTCCAATTGCAGTTGCGGCACTTCTCCTCAATCTACCCACTTCCAGAGCCACTTCGATTGGCACTGGGGGCAATTCCCCCGCCCATACCGGTGCTTCTCCAGTATCCTTTACGGGAGCAACCAACAATTCACTTTGTTCAGGGTCAGCATCGACAATCATCCAAGTACGACCAGCCATAACGAATCTTCTTGGCCGACCAGCATCATCTTCACCTACATCATTCAGAGAAAGTACGAAGGCTTCATCGACAGAACCCAAAATCCCTCTAGTTACAGCATCACGGACTTTGTAGGCAATTTCATCAGGAATCATAGAGATATGTTCGGTACGATTTCTACCTAATTTTCCGGCGGGTGAAAACCATCCAGAACTAAGAGACTCCGGCAAGTGTTGAACCATTGCTCTTCGCCAACGCGACTTCTGAGTATCTTCATATTCCTCATCCCAAGGAGGCCTTTCCTCCGGTACTAAATCTGCAGGCCTTGCACCGACGTTTGCTTTCTTAGCCAAACCCTTCCATAGTTTTGGATGCCAAATTGTTGGGTCAGATTGCCTTGGCTTTTCGATTAATCTAAGTAGCCACCTATCGTCTAAAACTCGTAGTACTGCTAGTGTATCTTCTTCAGTCCATTGTGGAAAAATAGTCGAGCGTTTTAGTAATTCAGTAGCCTGAGATAAAGAAACAACACTTCTTTCCGCAGCCATTTGAAGAAATTGATTCGCAGCGACAATGGCCGGATCGTATCTCCATTCAACTCCCTCTAATTCACCAGCCATTGCACGTCTTGCAATTACTGCACATTCTGCGATATCGTCAATTTCCCAAGCCAAGACATCTCCTCTTCCTGTTCCTCCTAGGTGATGCTCAGCTCGCCCGACACGTTGCAACATTCTGTCAACAGCCCTCGGGCTGTTCAATTGGTGGACTCTTCGGATGCTACCGATATCAATACCCAATTCAAGGCTTGAAGTGCAAATTAATCCATGTAATTCACCCGCTCGAAGAGATTCTTCCATCTCCCGCCGAGTTTCTGCTGCGAGGCTTCCATGATGGACACCAACTTGGATTTCAGGAACAATCGAAGCCAGCCTTTGAGCAACCGTTTCCGCGGTAGATCTTGAGTTCACAAAAACTAGGGAAGGAGAGTCTTCAATGAGTGTTTGAGCAAGATGTCGTAATGCGGCAATAGATTTTGGAGAAATCGCCCACTCACCTGCTAATAGGTCATCTTCAGCGGTAGGAGTTTCTCGATGTACGGTCACCTTGGTGGTTCTAGGTGCCGGACCAAAAATCGGCTTTGCTCCGTCCGACATCCAATTCGCAACCTCGTCTGGATTGCCAACAGTGGCTGAAAGGCCTACTCTCTGGAATCTTCCGCTACTTCCCTCTAAGGCAGAAATTCTCTCAAGCCCGATTAGAAGTTGTGCTCCCCTCTCACTTGCGGCCAAATCGTGAACTTCGTCTAAAATAACAGCCTTTACTCCAGCTAAGTGCTTTCTCAAACGACTTCCCAGCAACATTATCTGAGCAGTCTCAGGAGTTGTGACTAGCAAATTTGGAGGATTCTTAGATTGCTTAGTTCTCTCTTTTTGGCTGGTATCACCGTGGCGTAGTCCTACGCTTATTCCAAGTGGTTCGAGCAAGTTGGCCAATCGCCTATCTATATCTCGGTTTAATGCTCTAAGCGGTGTAATATAGAGTACCGAGAGAGAACTCCATTCTTCTTTTAGGACTCTCGAAGCAATTGGAAGAACCGCCGCTTCTGTTTTTCCGCTACCCGTTGGCGCGACTAAAATTCGGTTCTCTCCCTCAACTAAATCTGCGGTTGCAGCCTCTTGCACTGGAGTCAATTTCCAGCCTCGCTGCTCAACTAATTCCCGCACTTGCGGATGAAGGAGTTGAAGAGCCGGGGCGGGCATTAGGTCGAAGGCAAAGACCGACCAACATGAATAGATTGGTTCTAGGTTGGTGTTTGTTTTTCGTAATACAAATCAAGGGTGAAGAGGAATTTCATCCGTCCAGTGTTCCATTTTATTCAGAGTTATTGTGACATTCGTCAGTTCTCCTTGTTCCCAGTAATCAACTGCAACGAAAGTTGGCCTATTTCCAACCTCCTCCCAACATAACAAAGCCCTATTCAACAGAGTTTCGTAATCGTTCACCTGTGCTGCTTTATTTGCATCAGCAAGACCGAAAGTACTCAGCCAGTTATTCATATGCCAAACAGGTTGGGATGAATCACCTCTCCCTAGATTGCAAGACATCTCCTCCTGTTCGGATTCGCCATAAGGCGTATCCCAAGTATGTTTCCAAGCCGGTAATAATTTAGAAAAATTTTCTTCGTATTCAAGCTCAATATAGATTACAATATCGATTTTTGCTAAGGCCATGTCACCGATTGATGGCCATGGAGTGCCTAATTCATGGATGAATGCTCTATCTAAAATTCCCGTTTCATTGAAAAGATATTCTAAATGTTCACCGGGCACTCTGTGATTTTGAATTAACAGACTGACAATATCTCCGGTGCTGTTGTTGTGTAGAGATCCTAGATTCCTCAACCAAGAGAATGCGTCTACACTTCCAAACAAGCATGGAGGTGCATTTGCGACACCTATGGCATGACAAAACACAATATCTTCCTTATCATTTTGTAATTCAGAAGGATGATATGGGTCTAGCATAAATGCTCTTATTCCATCATTCCATTGACTTTCTAGACCAGTTAGATGATTTATTCCCGCAATAATTCCATCTTCAGGTGTGGAAAATGAATTGTGTGATTCTGCAAATGTGAAATCATCATAGGTCCTAAGACAATATTCGCTTCGTCCATGGCAGGTGATTTTGCTTTCCGCGTCATGCGGATCAAAGCCCCTCTCTTCTTCCCAATCGTTGGGTAAACCATCTCCATCAATATCCAAATCTAGAGTATCACATATGCCATCGTTATCAACATCTGAAGGTATAGAAGTGTTTTTTTGAGGGTCACTATTGCAATTTATCTCTAGTGTGTTGTTGAATCCGTCTCCATCAATATCTTGGTCCTCTTCGTCAGAAATCCCATCATTATCCATATCAGGAGGGGATGGTGATGTGCAGCCAGAAATAAACAAGACTAGAGCGATTAATGCAGCATTGACTGTACGATTCATGAGGGCACGGCAGATTGATTTAAACATGAATCCATTGGAACGTTACGCGACAAGGGACATAATCCATGAGCGGAACCCAGTGGGCGATGGCAGGGCCGCTCAAGCTTCTGACGAACACCTTCCAGCGATGGTGGATGGGTCAGAAAGACAACCATTTCCGAATAGTTTCGTCTTTGACAATACTATCTCTCGCCGCAACAATCTGGGGTATTCTATTCTTGTTTGTCTTAGGTGGCACGACAGACGACACAAAGGAAATGTGGGTTCCTTGGAGTTGGCTTGGTTTAATCGTTGGAGGAACTCTAGCATTCTGGATGGTACCGGAATTTATGGTTTACCTTGGTCACAAGGCTGCCCTTGACGAAATACTTCTCCTGGACTCAAGGCCAGAGGTTCTCAGGCGGCGTAAGGAGGCGGAGGAGGCCGCAGATATGCTTGGGCCAGGCTACCAATCCCATCTTGTGCGACTTTACAATGAATTGGGGATAAAAGTCGGTTCCAGATTTAGACACATTAAACCTGCAGGAGCAAGTTCAATAGAATCCATGACGGAGATATCTGAAAATTCCGTAGAAGGAGTATCTGAGCCCTGGGATGAAATTTCTTTAGAATCTAATTCAAACGATTCTTCCACATATTCTAACACTTGGTGGAATACTACAAACTCTCGATTGTCAACATTGCTTCCTGGGGCCAAGATTTTGCGGGACAGAGATGCAAATCGTACAATTCTAGGTTTCACATCAATTAGTGCCGCCCTCTTGCTTTACAACATGATTTTTGGCCTCGCTAAACAGGGAGGTGGCCCTAGGGAATTCACCGTAGATCTAACCCTATGGCTCGCTGGAGACTCTTCGATTCACTCAACAGCACCCCATTTTGATGGAGTTAGTCTCCTCCTCGCCACTGCCTCTTTGAGCATGGTGTTTTTGACTAGACCTGCTAATCTGGAAGACTCGTCTGATACTGAAATTAGCAAGTCTCCGACTCACATTGAGGAGGAGTGATTGTGGATATCCAAGTACTCAAGCGAGAGGCAAGTCTTGCAATAGGATTGGTCATACTTCTATTGGGCTCGATGACTATTGCAACTGGCAATTATCCACCTATGGTCGTGGTCGAATCTGGTTCGATGATGCATGACCCTGAGCAAGGTTCTGTTGGAGCAATAGACCCAGGCGACTTAGTCCTAGTAATGTCTCCTGACCGCCACCAAATAATCACCTTTGCAGAAGCAACACAAATTGGTGGTAAGCACGAGGGTTACGAAACTCATGGAATGCCCGGCGATGTGATCATATTCAGGAAGAATGGTGGTAGCGATACTCCTGTAATTCATCGTGCTTTATTCAAAGCTGTAGAGAATCCTAACGGAGGTTGGGACGTACCAGGAACAGATATTGTAGCCGCAGATTCAATTACCGTGGAATTGGATTACGATTGCTACCATGGTAATTCGAAACTAACGGTTAGTAATTGGGTTCCTCAACATGAAGGCTATATTACAACAGGAGATAATAGATGGAGCAACGGCTGCCAATACGATCAGCAATCACTAACTGATGAAAATGGTGAGTTGGTTACCGCAATCAAGGATGAGTGGATTATTGGTGTCGCTTCATTGGAAATCCCTTGGGTAGGTGCGGTGAAACTCTATGCTAGTGGCACAGACGGTCAAGTCACTTCTAATTCTTGGAGTAATCTTGCTGTTATGGTGGCTATAGTAATATCAGCTCCAGTCATCATTGAGATGATTACAGACCGATTAAATGGCAAGAAAGAAAGTCAATCTGATGAAGAAGAATAGCCCATTCTCTCAACTTACCAATCGAGGTAAAATGATTGGAATAATTACAATGAATAAAACGAGTAGACTACTCATTGAACTCAATCTGTTTGCCGCATTCTCAATTCGAATAGGGTCTCCACCGCGCATAATGAATCGCATAGTTGAGTGAGCGGCATCCCTGAAGATGTGACCTCCATCGAATGGAATCATCGGAATTAGATTGGCGAATCCCAATAGGAAGTTTATCCAAGCTAACCAGAAAAGGAAATCAAAAGTAGCCAACATACCTTCCGTTCCGATGTTTGAAGCGATTATTCCGTCACCTGCAATCAACATGGCTCGCTCTTCTAAAGGCATTGTATGCCCATCATTTTGAATAGGGACACCTAACAAAATCAATGGCGCTACTAGCAATACCAATCCTTTCTGAAGCCCGCTTAAATCATCATCAGCCAGGAACCCCCAACCATCCACTGCTGCTGTGTTTGAGCGAAGATTACTAACTCCGAGAAATGCATCGCCTTGTTCAATTTTCAGCGTCTCCATCAATACTCTAGTTTCTTCCATATCACAACCAGTGGTTTGTTGGCATTGGTCCATATGATACTGCCAACGATCTGTAAAGGTGATTTCAATGACCCTAGTTTCAGCGTCATTATCTTGAGAAGAAATTACAGTAAAATTAGCAACCTCCCCTGATGAATAATCCTTCATTACCTCAGTAAAATCGTCACGATCAGCCACTACAGAATCGTCGATGTGAGTAATGGTTTCGTACGCCATTAACCCAGCATCCTGAGCCCCAGTTTCAGCAATAATCCCAGTTGCATGAACCCCGGGAGTTTTTGCAACAAATCCATTCGCTGTTGCGGATAACAGAATCAAGACAATAAATGTGGCAATCAGATTAATTGAAGGTCCAGCGGCGAATAATCGCATTCTTTCTCTTCTTGGTGCGCGGGACATTTCCTCATATTCGGGTTCAGCAAATGCCCCAACGGGAAGTAAACCGGCTAGAAGAAGTCCGAATGATCGAACTTGCATACCGTGCGCTCTGGCTTGTATTCCGTGACTATATTCGTGAATAACTAAGGCAAAAATAAGAGCAATAATTGGCCACCAAAATGGAACAAAACTAGTCACACCCGGAATTAGGAGAAGATCAGATGCAGGTAAGACCTCTTGTTGTGCGGGAGCCGCAGCGGTTGCCAACGCCGCAGTGATTATCAATAGGATTACACCAAACATTACGATAAAGCATAACCAAATAGAAAATTCTCCGTACGCTCTCCAAAATTTACGCGGTTTAGCAAGCTGTTCAAGGGCGAACTTACCTCTACCTGTTCTTACCATTAGGATGATTCCTAGAACTCTGGTTGCATTCCATTTGTCTAGTGTTCCATTCTGTTCAAAGTAAACCAAAGAGAAGTACCAGCCAGCAATCAATACGAGAGCCCATATTGGAGCCCAACCTCTAACTCCGGCCCAAGCCAGTAATCCCACAAAGAGAATCTGATTCAGGCTCAGGCCTCTTTCCATGAGTGTCCGCCTTTATTCCCCCCACTTGAATTCTCGTCAATGAATCCGTAACTGACTTGACCTGATGGTACCTCGGGTAAATATGGCTGAGAAGGGCGATATGTCTGAACGCAAGCAATCTAGAGAATTAGATAGCCTACGTCGTGATACAGCCGCAGTTGATAGATTACTAAAGCAAGCTAGATTGGATGAAATCCATCAAGACCTCAAACAGGCCAAGGCGAAACTCGATTACGCGGAATCGAGATTATCTGGTGATTCGATAGAGAATGAATAGTTACTTCAAAGACTGACATCAGATAACCTACTGGTCTCATGAATTCGCCGGTTTATTTCAGCAACATTGGTAGTTTTTTCAATAGCCCTTGCTCTGTCAGAACGACTGATTAGTTCTAAAAATCTGTTCAACGGCATTCCATCGTGCCAATTTAGGTATGGAGAACCATTTCTAGTAAGTGGCACATTCGGAATACTTCTAGATAGGACTCGAAGTTTTCCTGTTAGCCCATCTACTGGAACTTTCATCACTCTCCAACTATCTCCTCTTACCCCCTTAAGTCGAAAGGCATACAGCGGCTGGAGGCC
>Ga0208130_1000670_pt1 | contig 17433 bp, 11 predicted proteins | sample ETNtaG_31_FD_185771 | JGI IMG/M metagenome (GOLD analysis project Ga0208130, IMG submission 185771) | Marine microbial and viral communities from oxygen minimum zone, Eastern Pacific Ocean - ETNP201310SV78 (SPAdes) (version 2) | ecosystem: Environmental > Aquatic > Marine > Oceanic ...
CAACTAATAATGGTGTGGTTAATAAGAAACTAATCCTTCAATAAGAAGTTAAATTATTCTTAATAGAAAAGAGGCTCGAATTTATCGAGCCTCTTTTTTTATTTATATATTTTTTATTTATTTTTAGTTTCAAATTTATTATCTATAAAAATTAATATTTTTGACGTAAGTAATTTTATTCGTTATGTATTTTATTTACATAATTAAATTATAGTTTAAATTCTTTAATTAGTATTTATGTTCTCGCCTTTAAAACAAATAATTATTATAAATCTAATTACTCTATCAAGTTGTATAAACAATACTTCAGAAAAAACTAATATTTTATCAAATGAAAAATTTTATAAAATAGAAAATATAAATGAGAGTGATATTATTACAAAAATAGAAGATAGATATGATACGAATATAATGACATTTGTAAAAGGCGGTAAGTTTATATTTGGTAATAATAATGGATTAGATAGAGAAAAGCCTGAACAGGAGGTTATCATTCAGAGTTTCTTAATAGATAAAAATCTTGTTACAGTAGAAGATTTTAGAATTTTTATTAATTTAAGTAATTATACAACTGAAGCAGAAAAATTTGGTAATGCAATTGTATATAATGATTCAATTGATATTTGGCAATTAGTTGATGGCGCTAATTGGGAGTTCCCTTTAGGAAAGAATAAGACTATTGCTTCTAATAAGCACCCTGTTACTCAGGTAAGCTGGAATGACGCATTAGCATATTGTGAATTTTGTGATAAAACCCTTCCAAGCGAAGTTCAGTGGGAGTATGCTGCTAGTGAAAGGGGAAAAAAGAAAAATCAATTATATTACTGGGGAAATGATCTTTTACTTGATAGTAAGTTCATGTGTAATATTTGGACTTCTGGCTATCCAAATACAATAGGCTTTCAAGATGGATTTAAATATACCTCACCTATTGGTTATTTTGAAGCAAATTCTCTTGGAATTTTTGATATGGCAGGTAATGTTTGGGAATGGTGTTATAATTGGCATTTACCATATGAAGGAAATTTAAAAAAATTTCCTAATGATCTTCAAGGAAGAGCGCAAAGAGGGGGTTCTTTTTTATGTAATCCAAATTATTGTCATGGATATAGACTATCTGCAAGATCCGCAACCTCTCCAGAAAGTTCATTATATCATGTTGGATTTAGATGTATAAAAAATATAAAGAATTAAAGAAATTCATAATCTCAAATTTATCATTCAAAAAAATAATAGTTATTTTTTAGTAAAAATTATTTAAAGTCCTTAATTTATTTAGTACTCTCATATTTAGTTTTCACAAAAATTATTTTTAATTTTGATAATATTGAAACTAAACATTATAAAATAAACAAGATAATTATGAATTCCATATGCCTATATAATTATTTATCTTTGAATATATTATTAAAAAAATTCAAAATATTTTTATTACTAATAGTATTTTCTGTAAATTCTATTAATGTATTTTCTCAAACTTCTTCATTAATAAGTACTTGTGGAGACTTTGTTTCTGGTAGTGCTGCTTCTTGGCCATATGTTCTTGTAGCAACAACTATAGATTCAGGAGTAATTAGTCAAGGATCTCAGACATATACTATTAATGTAACATCCTTGCCTGTAGGTGGTGCTAACTTTAGAGTTTATAAAACTGTTGCTAATGGTAATGATTTTTTTGGTAATCCAGTACCATTAACACTTGGTTCCAATAGTATTACAGTACCTGCAGTTACTTTTGATAGAGCAGTTAAGTTTCAATTTTCAAGTGGCGCTGTAGAGTTTGATGCTTTAAGTTTAAATGGAGTTGCTTCAACTTGTGTTGCTCCCTTACCCCCTTCATCTACATCATTAATTAGTGCGTGTAGTGATTTTATCTCAGGACCACCAGCCTGGCCGTATGTTCTTGTGGCGACAACTATTGCAGATGGTATAGCAAGCCATACTGCTCAAACATTTATCATAAATATAACGTCTTTACCCTTAGGAGGAGCTGACGTTAGAGTTTATAAAACTGTTGCTAATGGTAATGATTTTTTTGGTAATCCAGTACCTTTAACACTAGGTTCAAATAGTATAACTGTATCTGCAGTTACTTTTGACAGAGCAGTTAAGTTTCAATTTTCAAGCGGCGCTGTAGAGTTTGATGCCTTAAGTTTAAATGGAGATGTTACAGATTGTATTTCTAATACAACTGCTACTCAAATAGAAAAAAATTCTGTACTACTAAATGCTTTTCCAAATCCATCTAATGGAGATTTATTTATTGAATCAAATGATCCAATAGAGTCCTTAGAAATTAAAGATCTATCTGGAAAAGTAGTACTTAAAATGTCACCAAAAAAGACTAAAGTTCTTATTCATACATCGCAATTAAAAAATTCATTTTATTTTGTAAGTTGTTTAATAAAAAACGAATGGGTAACAAGAAAATTTATTCTCAACTAAATAATAGGCTTATCAAATTTTTTTTATGTTTAAATTTATTGTAAAATTTTATTTTTTTCTAGCACTATTTTTTTTAATTAGTTGTTCTGAAGTTGAAAAAAATACAAATGCAAAAGAAAAACTAAATGTATTGCTGATTATTGCCGATGATTTAAACTGTGATTTGGGTGCCTATGGAAATTTGTTAGTTAAAACACCTAATATTGATCGTTTCGCTGAAAAGGGAATTTTGTTTGAAAATGCTCATAATCAATATCCTTTATGTGGTCCTTCAAGAGCTTCATTTATGACAGGCATGTATACTAATCAAACAAAGATTACAAGAAACAATATGGATCTTAGAAACTCTATACCAGATGTTATTACTTTAGGTCAACGTTTTAGACAATCAGGTTATCAATCTGTTCGAATTGGGAAAATGTTTCATTATGACAATCCAAGTGCAATTGGTACTTCAGGAAATGACGATATATATTCTTGGGATCAAACTGTAAATCCATATGGAAGGGATAAAATTGAGGAATATAAAATTAAGACCTTAAGTACAAGAAAATATGGAGGCACATTAAGTTGGTTAGCTGCTGAAGGTGAAGATAATGAGCAAACTGATGGTATTGCGGCAAGCGAAGCAATTAAAAAGCTTGATTATTTTGCTAGTAGTGAAACACCATTTTTTTTAGCAGTAGGATTTTTTAGGCCACATACGCCCTTTGTTGCTCCTAAAGAATATTTTGATTTTTACGATAGGAAAAAAATAGAAATACCAGAAGTTTCTAGTGAATACCTAGCAACTTTACCTGAGCCCGCTGTTAAATCAATTAGAGCAAAAAAAAATCAACTTAATCTAGAAAAAGAACTAGCTCAAGAAATTAAAGAAGCTTATTATTCAACAATTTCATTTGTAGATGCACAGGTAGGGCGAATTCTTGATCATTTAAAATCTTTGGGCTTAGATAAAAATACTGTAGTAGTGTTCACCTCCGATCATGGATATCATTTGGGTGAACACGGTCACTGGCAAAAACAAACACTTTTTGAAAATTCAACACGAATACCATTAATTATTTCTTCCCCATCTTTAAAAAATAAGGATATAAAGACTATCAGTCCGGTTGAGCTGATAGATGTCTATCCAACTCTTATGGATTTAACCAATATTAATACCCCTATGCACGTTGTTGGAAAAAGTTTGGTGCCTTTAATGAAGAACACCAATGCTTCCGTTCGAGAAAGTGCACTTACGAGGTGGCGAAATGGATATACCATCAAAACAAAACGTTACAGACTTACAAAATGGGGAGTAAATGGAGAATTAGGTTATGAGCTTTATGATCATAAAAATGATAAGAATGAACTAATAAACCTTGCAAGTAATTTAGAATATCGAGAGGTAATTGATACTTTAAAAGTATTAATTGATCAAAGAATTGCTGAAGCATCAAGTAAGCCTGAGGGACTCGGCAGACAATTTGAAAATGCAAAATCTATGTACAAGGCGAAAAATATTACTTTTGGTGATATTCATGATTTAAATGGAGAAATCATATATTTTAAAGAAAAATAAATCAATAACCAATAGATAAATACTTTTATAATTATATGATGCAAATTGGATGTTCTAAATTTATTAAAAAATTTTTTTTCATTTTTGGAGTTTTAATATTTATTTTTTCATGTTCATCTAATAATCAATCAAAAGAAAAGATCCTTAATTCACCTAATTTTATATTTATACTTGCTGATGATCAAGGTTGGAATGGTACGTCAGTTCAAATGATGCATAATGAGATTGGCTCAAAAAGTGATTATTTTGAAACACCAAATTTAGAGATACTTGCCGAAAAAGGTATGCGTTTTTCTGATGCTTATTCTAGCGCACCAGTTTGTGCTCCATCACGTTATAGTATTCAATTTGGTAAAACTCCAGCTAGACTTTCATTAATTCGAGTTGGAATGAATACTGATCATATTGATCACGTAGGATTCATAAGTATTCCTAAAGCACTAAAAAAAATTAATAATAAATACAGAGCAGCTCATTTTGGTAAATGGGGTATGGGAAGTAATCCTTCAGTTTTGGGTTATGACATCAGCGATGGTCCAACTAAAAATAAGCACGGAAATTTTGATAATAATAAAAGTCAATGGAAAAATGTAATTAAAAAGAATCCAAAAAATATTTTTTCTCTCACTGACAAAGCAATACAGTTTATTGATACTTGTTCAGAGAAAAAAATACCATTTTTTCTTCAAATTTCACACTATGCTGTGCATTCGAATATAGAATCAAAATCGAAAAGCTACACTCACTTCAAAGAGAAACCCAAGGGTAATCAACACATAGATCCGGGATTCGCAGCTATGACTTTTAATTTAGATGAGAGCCTTGGAATTTTATTAAAAAAAATTAAAGATCTAGAACTGGAGGATAATACATATATCATTTACATGTCAGACAATGGTTCTGTACCAAATATTCCAGGAGCTAAGAAATATGATAGGAGCTATAATTACCCATTAAGTAGAGGAAAGTGGGATGCTTATGAAGGAGGAATAAGAGTACCGCTAATTGTTGCAGGGCCAGGAATTAAAAATGGATCTGAATCTTCAATACCTGTTTCAGGATCAGATATTTTACCAACATTAATTGATCTTGCTGGAAATAAGAAAATTGTTGTATCTGAAATCGATGGCGGAAGTTTTGCATCAGTTCTTTTTAATAAAAAAATTAAACAAATAAAAAGAGAAGTCGATGGAATTTTTTTTCATGTACCCTACAAAAATGGTATTGCTATAAAAAGACCACATTCAGCAGTTAGAAAAGGAGATTATAAACTAATTAAATTTCAAGATGATAAATCAATTTTTCTATATAATTTAATAAAAGATAAAATGGAGCAGTTAAATATAGCTGTTCAAAATCCGCAGAAAGCTAGAGAATTAGAAAAAATATTAGACAGTTATCTTATAGAGGTTAATGCTCCTAAATGGAAAGATGGAATTACTTGGAAAAATATACCTTTAGAAAAAATTAATTCGAGGTATTAAATTTTTTATTAATAATTCTAAGTGTAAATATCACACTTAAAAGATTTGCCTTACAATATATATTTAGTAATTTAGTAAAAATTTAACATTTCTTATATGTTATGAGGAGATCATTTTTGATCATTTTCTTTATGTGGGGGGTGTCCACTTATAGTCAAGATACAATTATCAAGCAAAAGTCTTTTAGTAGTAATATTTTGAGTTTTAAGAATCCCTCAAGTTCTATTTCTTTTTCAGGATATTATAGGTTTTTAGGATTTGTACGTAATCAAAAAGAAACATTTCCAAATAATAGTGGCAAAACAGTTGTTATAAGCTCAGGGGATATCTATAGAGAACCGATGTTTCTTTTAAAATTAAACGGAAAGACAAAAGATAAAATAACGTTTGGAGCAGATCTTATGCTAAATAGTTTATACAAAGGTCCTTCCCCGCAATTTTCACAAGATTTAACTTTAAATCTTGGGCTTAACTTATCAACATCAATTACATCTAAATATGCGTTATTAAATTTTAAAGTAGGAGGTGTTTCTTGGTACAGACAAAGTCGACTAACTGTTTGGGGAAATCGCTCTTTCAACAGATTAAGCATATATGAAAGAAGACCACAAACACCACTGAATAAACTTCCAATAAACCGCTATTCAAAATATTATAATAGTGGATTGATAGATCAAGGAATAAGATATGGAAGCCGTGCTTTTCAAGGAATATTTCTTCAAGGTATAAGGATGCCTTATAATTTTTCTTTAAAAGGAGTAATTGGTAAAAGCAATTTTAATCGCTCTTTCTTTGAAACTCTTGATAATTTTACTGGATCGTTTCAGATTAAAAACACAATAAATCCTGACTTTAAAATTTCTTATAATTATCTTTCATCATGGTCAGATATTGATTCGCTCAGTTATGATAGAATAAGTTATTTGATTCATTCTATTGAATTTGATAAGAAATGGAATAAATTACAAGTACAAATGGAATTTGCACTTGGAAATTATGATGATCCTGATAAAAAACTTGGCTACGGAGAAGCGATACTTTTAAATATTAAAACTGCTAAAACATATAAGATACCACTAAATTTCCAACTTTATAGAATTTCTCCACAATTTGTTAATGTGACGGGAAATTTTTTAAATACATCTGTGCTTGAAGTTTTTCCAAATGTTGAAGGTATTGGAGCTACTGTGAGAACACCTTACCAAAGTCCAATGGTTGGCCTAGGATTTCCTGTAAATAATAGACAAGGTATGTCTATAAATGCCGACATTGTAATAGGAAAATTAAAGCTTAATGGAGGTATTGGTCTATTTGCAGAGATTGATACCTCAAATGCAGCATTGTCTTACATCCATAATGTGAATAGCCAGACTTTGTCTAGAATCTATCTTTTTGCTCAAAATTGGGGTCCGTACAATGCATTAAATTCAACTTACAGAGGTGTTTATGAAAATGTCAATCTTAGTGATACAACTGAAAGTGGATTAGCAAACTTTAAGAAGTTTTTCAATACCATTGAATTTCAAGCTAAATATAATAACAGGATTTTTGGAAAGAATTACTATATATTTTCTTTAACACGCTTAAATACTTGTCAAAAAAATCTAAAGATATTTCCACAGATTGGAAATCAAGCACTTATTAGTCAATTTAGTGAAGAAATAGACTTCAGCATAGAACTGAATGAAAAAGCGGCATTAGTTGTAAGCTATGGAATAGAAAAAATATTAGGAAATACCTCTACTGATAAAGGAGATAGTGAAAAGGCTTCTTCTTCAAATGTTTTTTTTGAAAAATTGGGGTTTGAAAATCTATATAGATATACGAACTATACAAACCAAAAAAATACTCTTTTAGGATTTGGTTTAGACTATAAAATTAGTCATAATGCAATGGTATTTTACCGCTACAACAAGTACAGGTATTTTGATCCTAACTTTATAGAAAATCATTTAAAAGGTTGGGAGATGATACTTGAATTAAAAATAAACTTTTAACATATGAAAAGAAACATATTAATTTTAATTGTCTTTTTGTCTGCCATGAGTCTTCATGCACAGCTAAATGAAAATATTTGGTTTGATGGACTTTCTCGATCTTATTTTGCTCGAGATGCTATTGATAAAAGCATGAGCGACACATTATCTGCAAAGAATTCGTCAAATGGCTATAATCTCTTAGACCTGAATACACATGTAAATCCAATAAAGGATATTGAAATTTTTGCGCAACTTCGTATACGTAATTCCTTTGGTAGCTTTTTTGGTTCAGGTACTGAAATAAATGTTAGACAGCTTAAAGCAACAGGTATTATAAATAATAAGATTCGATTTAGTGTAGGAGATCTTTTTTTAAAGCAATCTAAGTTTACTCTTTACAATTATGACGAAGAACTTTCATTTTTTGAAAGTGAGATTCTAAAACCATATCGCGATATAATTCACTATGAAAACTTTTACATTGATAATAGATGGCGTTTACAGGGAATCCAAACTGATTTTTCTTTTGAATTTGATAGATATATAAGAAACTTAGACTTTGATTTTTTTGTTACCAGACCGAACGGATCTAGTCAAATAAATGAAACAACATATTCAAGTGATCTTTTATTATCAGGTGGCTCTATTTTTTCTAAAATCAATAAAAAACTTTCATTATCCTTAAACCATATAAACTTATTTGAGGTAGCAGCTAGTGGAACCAAAAATATTTCAGTGCGAAATCCTGTTTATGACTTATCGTTACTGTATAATTTTGATAATACAAACTATTGTTTAGAACAAAAGCTGCAAACTGGTTTCTCTAGTAGATATTGGTTATACTCTGAACTAGAAAATGAAATAGCAGATTCTACTTCAAATAAAACTCAAGGAATGTACTTTGAAATAGACAACAAATACATTAAAAAAGATTCCACTTTACTATTAAAATTAGGTTATCGATATGTAGACCCCGATTTTAGAAGTGCAGGTTCCCAAACAAGACGTATCGATTATATTGATGGTAACTATAATACGATTTATCCATTTTACACCAATATGTCAATTCCAAGACAACCTTCCTTGTTTGATTTGGTTTCGGATGAAAAATTATATAATCAAGATATTTCTAGTTTATTAATGGCTTTCAACCCAATATATTCAAATATACTTCCTTATGGTGACGCTACACCTAATAGAAGTGGAGTCTACTTTAATATAAAAATAAATAATGGTAATAAGTTTATTCTAGCTAAAATTAAGACTGGATTTTATAAAGAGGTAATAGGTCAAGGAGCTTTAGAAAAAAGAAGTTTTAGACTTTTAAAGGGTGCTTTAAAAATTAATTTACATAAATCATTTAATTTAAAAAAGGAACTTAGTCTTATTGCATCAACAGAAAGTGAACGTACAATTAGAGAAGGAGATGAGGTTTCTTCATTAAATTTAATTAGTAATCATATGAATATATCAGTTAATGCTGAATTAGCTAAAAAGTTTTTTATTCAAGCATCATATAAGCAATTTAATGCTAATGGTAACGAATTCTTGATTCAGCGAGATAATTTTGGTAATATAATATATTACACTCCTTCTCAGATAGACCAAAAAGATCATATGCTTTCTATAGGAACAATGTATAAGTTCAGAAAAAATGTATATGCTAATATTCATTATAACTGGTGGGGACTAAAATTTGTTGATCAACCAAGTTTAGATTATAAATACAATAGATTATTATTAATTTTATCCGTTAAATTATGAAAATAAAAACAAAAATTTTTCTTTTTATTAGCGTTTTATGCTTAACACATAGTTGTACAAAAAAAGATTTTGAAGGTCCATTAATTGAAACTTTATATGCAGATTTTGAATTAATAGAATCACTTTCAATAACAAATAAAAATCCTAATTTTTCTGACAACGAACAAGTTGGATTTCATTGTAGTTTCAACAAACCTGTTGAGTGGAAAATTTCTATTATGGGAACAAGCACTAATGCCACTAGATTCATAACAGGTTTTTCAAGTGTCATCGATTCGAATAACATTTTTTGGAACGGGGGACCATCCCAGATTCCATTTTTTTCTGAGGAAAAGTGTGTTGTTGAATTAACTTTTGAAAATGAAATTGATACGCTTAGAGATACAATTAATATTATTTCAGCGAAAAATTATGAGAATGGAATATGGGTAGAGGGTTTTGAAAATGGATTTCCAGTAGATGGCCTGGTTCATTATAATTCTGATGGAGGAGGTATGACTTTTTCTTTAGCGAATGACGATGCGCTTTTGGGAAATAACTATTATAAAATGGGTGGGAGAGTAAATTGGGACTGGGCTTTAGGAGCTATTGACTTACCATTAAATATTTCTGATGCTACACAAAATCCAGAAGAATTATATTTAAATATAGGTATTCTGTCAGATTTACAAGACTTACATACAGGACAATTTATTAATATTTTAATATCGGAAGAAACAGTTGTTCCTTTTAATGATAACACTAACAATAATGCATCAGATATTTTTGAATCAAATATGGAAGTTTATAAAATGAAGATACCTGTAGATTGGGAAGGTTGGCAACTAAAATCATTTAGATACTCAGATTTTGAGCCAGTCTCTGCAAACGATCCAAATATTAATTTTAATATGAACCCAAGTGATATTAGAGCGATTAGAATCTCATGTCAAGCTTGTCCTTCATCATCTGGAAATCCAGTTTGCCCAGAAAATTTTGGTAAAGATGTTCGAACAGATATTGATCATATTATTTTTACTGTAAACTCTAGTTTATTAGATCAATAATGAAAATAGCTAAAAAAATAGCAATAGTAGTTTTTGTATTTTCAGTAGTTTCTTGCGGGTCAATGCGAGATGTTAGTATTTATGAGTCATCAAAATCTGTTTCACCATTTGAACAATTTCCTTATAAAATACTTTTCAAAGATTCTAAAGAAAATGGATTATGGGGTGTAAAAACGAATGCATGCAAACAAGTATCTTACAAAACTAATAATAGTTATGTTGGAGAAGATCACCTTCATATAAAATGGAATGCGTCTGACTGTAGATATGTAGCAGTAGGTTTAAAATGGGGTAATTATAAAGTCAAAAATCTCAAACCTATTTTAGAATCTACAGCAATTGAGCTGCGAGTACGAATAGATTCAGGATCACTATCTAATGTACCTATGTTTTTCATTCTTGTTGATTACGGAGGTAAACAATGTAGAGCCAATATTAATTATTTGGATCTTGAGGGAGGAAAAATTGATACTATGTGGAGAAGAATACGAATTCCTCTGCAGGCCTTCAATTATGAAAAAAAAGGAGTTAATATGAGTAATATAAAAGAACTTCGTCTTGAATTTCAAAGAAACGGTGATTTACATATAGATAATATCAAAATTGTACCACATAATTATAATTATATTAAGTCAAAAGAAAAATTCACTAAATTATTTGATTCTCACCCACAAAATCTTGGAGTAGGAAAAGAATATTGGTGGGGCATAAATACAAAATATTCATCTAACCTTAAATTTGGAGATTCCTTTGAATATGAAAGTGTAGTTGTTGATTGTTCTGAATCAAAAGATTTAAAATGGAATACATTTGGATTTTCTCCTTACCAGTGGATGCATGTAGATATATCATCAATTTATAGAACATCTGCAATTAAATTTAAAATAAAAGCAAATGAGTTACCAAAACTAAAGGTATTTTTATTTTCATATAAAGGGAAAAAAAGAAGGTTACAGATAGTGCTAAATGCTAGTAACTTTATAAATAGAGGAGATGGAATTTATGATGCTTATCTTCCGCTAAAATCATTAGAAGAACACGAGAAATTTACATGGGAATCATTTAAAGAAATTAGATTTAAATTTCTGAGTGGTAATCAATTTGAAGTTGGCAATTTTCAACTAATTGAATTTCGTGGTAACCCTAAAAAACCAACGCAATGGAAAGGAATATAAATTTTGTTTTTTTATTAATGCTATTTATTTCATTTGCTAACAATACATATTCTCAAGTTAGTAAAGTTGAAGTTTCTACAAATACTTTAGGAAATTTTGAATTGCTAAAAAATGGTGTTCCTTATTATATAAAAGGTGCAGGAGCTAAAGATCATTTCGATTTATTGGTAAACTCAGGAGCCAATTCAATTCGAATTTGGAGTACAAACAATAGTTCTCTTTTAGACTCCGCTCATCAACATGGTTTAACAGTTACTCTTGGACTACACGTTAGGCCAGAAAGAAGTGGTATGGACTACAATAATGAATATGCTGTTAAAGGTCAAATTGAACAACTAAAGAATGAAGTTTTAAAATATAAGGATCATCCTGCCTTATTAGTTTGGGGTATCGGAAATGAGGTTGACCTTAAGTATAGTAATTTTAAAGTTTGGGAAACTATAGAGATCATTGCAAAATTTATTAAGAAAGTTGATCCAAACCATCCTACCATGACTGTAATTGCTGGTATGGATCCTTCTAAAGTATATTACATTAAAAAATATTGTCCAAGTGTAGATATTTTAGGTATCAATGTTTATGGTTCAATAGAAAATGCTGGTGCAAATCTCAGAAAGTTTAATTGGGATAAACCTTATATAGTTTCTGAATGGGGTGTTAATGGACCTTTTGAAGCTAAAACAACATCGTGGAAAGCTAAGGTTGAACCACCAAATGGTTTTAAAGCAGACCAGCGGTTGAGAAGATATCAAGAGTTGATTGTAAAAGATAAAGAGCGTTGTTTAGGAAGTTACTGTTTTTTATGGGGACAAAAACAAGAATCAACAGCAACATGGCATGGAATGTTTTTAAACAATGGAAACCCAACTGAAGCAGTTGATGTAATGCATTATTGCTGGAAAGGAGAATGGCCAAATTCACGAGCTCCATCAATAAGAGATATATCATTAGAAAATATAGGATGGAGAAAAGATCATGTGATTAAACCATCAAAACAGGCAACTTTAAAAATAGAATATTTTAAATATAATAATCAAAAAGTAAATGTCGAATACGTACTATTTCCGGAAGCATTTAGCAACAAAATTGGTGGTGATATTCAAAAATCTCCTGATCCAATTCCGCTTGAAATAGTCAAAAAAAGTGAAAATGAACTTATTTTTATAAGTCCAAAAAAGAAAGGAGCATATAGGTTATTTGCTTTTGTAAAAAATGATAGAGGACAAAGTTCAGTAGCTAATATTCCTTTTCTAATTCAATAATAAATTAGTTTTATTTTTTAACTGCTTTTATAAGTGTTTCATATCCTGGTCGAAAAAGTAAAATTTCGAAATCTCTATTAGGTTGAATTATCTCGTTTTTCTGATAAATATTCCAAGTAGTTTCATTTTTATTTCTCCATCCAACAGAGGTGTTAAGATTATTGGATTCAATAAGATATCCATCATTACTTTCAATCAAGTTTGGTGTATTTAATTTTGGTATTGAAATAGATTCAGTAAACATGCTCTCTATCATATTCGATTCGCTTATATTTCCAAAATCAGAACTATCCATCCACTCAAATAAATGCTTGCGTAATCTTCTATAAATTTGTTCGTATTTGGGATTATTTATTAGATTTTTACTTTCATAGTAATCAGAAGAAACTTCATATAATTCAAAACGTTCTTTTTCTTTTGAAAACCAATTTGAAAAATAGGTATTTAGTTTGTTTTTTTGATTAAGAGAATCTAATATCTGCATCATTTTCATATGTTTTCTATAGCTTACAGGTTTATATATTGATGTGGTAGTATCAGCATTATATATTAATTTAAAATCTCCTCCGCGAACACATCGGCGCTTATCTGTGTATTCATCAAAGCGATCTGTAGCGGCATAAACATATTCACGTTTTTCTTTTTTAAAAAAGGAAACTCCTTCAAATGGGAACTCCTCTTTAATATTTGCAGCATCAAGTAAAGTTGGAGCAAAATCAATAAAACTAATGAGCTGATTTTGGTTTCTTTTAATAGTATCATTAATCCACTTAGCTATCATGGGGACACGAATCCCTGTTTCATAAATCGATCGCTTGTACCTGGGAAAGGGACCTCCATGGTCACTAAAGAAAAATATAATTGTATTATCATATAATTTATCTTCTTTTAGTTGATTAATAATTAGCCCAATTTCCTGATCAAGTTTTTCAATATTTTTATAGTTGGTTAATAAGTCTCTTTTAATTTCATCATTATCAGGAAAAAACTCAGGTTTTAATATCTTTTCTAGCTCTTTTTTTGAATAATTATTTTTGTTCTTCCAGATATTGGATTCATGAGTAACATAAAAGTTAAAAACGGAGAAAAAGGATTGATCTTTATGTCTGTTTCTCCAATGTGCTGATTGACTACTTTCATCCCAAGCAAGAGGAGAAGTAGTCATATTATAATCTTCTTTTGAGGCATTTGAACAATAATATCCATTCGCTCTAAGATATTCAGTAAAAAAACGAATGGGTTTTTTTGGTTTCGGACTATAATAAGGAAGAGAATTTTGTGAATTGATCAGATTATTTTTATTAGATTTTTTGTAAGCTCGCATATGATGTGTACCAATTGTTGTAGGATACATTCCTGTAATTAAACTGCTTCGGCTTGGAGCACAAACAGGTGAAGGTGTATAGCAATTTTGATATACAATTCCATCTTTTGCTAGCTGATCTATGTTTGGAGTTTTAGCAATTGAATCGCCATACACAGAAAAAAATAAAGATTGATCTTCACAGACAAGCCACAAAAAATTTGGTGATTCTGTTCCAAAACAACTTGTTGAAATAAAGAGGTATATTGATAGTATGTATGTCTTCAAGTTTTATATTTTTTATTATTCAAATTTAATTAAATTAATTATTTTAGTGTCATTAAAACACTAAGCTAGTTGCTGTAATCTCATTACAATTATTTTAGTGTATTTATAATATTTTAGCTAAATTATTATTTAAAAAAAAATATATGAAATCTTTCAATTTTATTAGCACGTTAACTTTTTCAATCTTTTTATTATTAATCTTTAGTGCATGTAATATCTCAAATAAAGTAGAAAAAGAAGAAAAACCATTAAACATTATATATATTATGGCTGATGACCACGCTTATCAGGCTGTTAGTGCATATGGATCACAAGTCAGTAAACTTGCACAAACTCCTAATATAGATCGAATAGCCAATGAAGGTGCAAGAATGGATAATGTTTATTGTACAAATTCAATTTGTGGACCTAGTAGAGCATCTATTTTAACTGGTAAATTTTCTCATGTAAATGGATTTTATAAAAATGTGGATGGTGGTGATTTTAATGGTGAACAATTAACATTTCCTAAAATTTTCCAAAAAAATGGCTATGAAACCGCAGTTATTGGAAAATGGCATTTAGGAACTACTCCAACAGGTTTTGACTACTCCAAAGTTCTAATTAATTGGGGCGGTCAAGGAACTTATTATAAGCCTCAATTTTGTATTAACGGAATTGATACTGTAGTCGAAACTAAACTTCACGTAACTCAAGCTATTGAAAATGATTGTATAGATTGGTTGTCAAATAGAGATACTACAAAACCTTTTATGTTATTGTATCAGTTCAAAGCACCTCATAGAGATTGGAGGCCAGACTCAATGTACCATGAACTTTTTAGTGATTTTGATTTCCCACTTCCTGAAACCTTTAATGATAATTATAAGGGACGACTTGCAGCGAGTGAAAACATGATGGAAATTGGAAGACATCTTAATAGAAGAGATATGAAACAAATACCTCCTTCAGGACTTTCTAGAAGAGATTCATTACGTTGGCTTGCCTATGGGGACAAAGGACAATATTGGTCACCAAGCGATACACTAAAAGGGGATGCTCTAAAATATTGGAAATTCCAAACTTATATAAAAGATTATTTGAGATGTGTTGCTGGAATTGATCGTGCAGTAGGAAGTGTTTTAGATTATTTAGAAGAAAATGGTTTAAGTGAAAACACTATTGTTGTTTATACCTCTGACCAAGGATTTTATCTTGGTGAACATGGATGGTTTGATAAAAGATGGATGTATGAAGAATCTTTTAGAATGCCGTTTGTAATTAAAAATCCAAGAATTATTGAAGCTGGAACTTCTTCAGATGCTATGATTATGAATATTGATTTTGCTCCAACACTTCTTGATATGGCTGGTATAGAAATCCCATCTGAGATGCAGGGAAAAAGTTTTAAAGGGGCCTTTGAAGGAAATGAAATAAATAAAAGAAAATCTGTTTATTATCATTATTATGAATGGCCTATATGGCATAAGGTGCAACCACATTATGGTATAAAAACAGATCGGTACAAGTTAATGCACTTCTATTATTCAATGGATGAATGGGAATTATACGATTTAAAAACAGATCCTAATGAAATGAATAATATATACGCTCAGGCCTCTCCAGAATTGATTGAAAGTCTTAAAAAAGAACTTCAAGAACTTCGAAAAGAATATAAAGATGATGGTTCAATCGAAGAGATGAAAAAAATGACAGATACTGTTATACGAAGAGTTTATAATGAACCAAAAATTTATAAAGAGTCCAATAAGAACAAAAAATAATTTTAAAGAAAGATATTTAAATACTTTAATATGAAAAAAACTAATATTACTATTAAGCATAGCAGTGTTAACTTAATTCCTATTAGTAATTATTTTTTTTCAAATTTTTTGATGAAAAAAATCAAAACATATTTATTATTAATCACATTTTTTACTTCTTCATTAAATGTTTTTGCTCAAACTTCTTCATTAATAAGTAGTTGTGGAGACTTTGTTGCTGGTAGTGCTACTGCTTGGCCATATGTTCTTGAAGCTACAACTATAAGTGCTGGAGCGGCTAGTCAAGCCTCTCAGACATATAATATGAATGTAATATCCTTGCCAGCAGGTGGTGCGAACGTTCGTGTATATAAAACTACTGCAAATGGAAGTTCTTTTTTTGGAAATCCAGTAGCTTTAACACTTGGTTCTAATAGTATTACCGTACCTGCAGTTACTTTTGATAGAGCAGTTAAGTTTCAATTTTCAAGTGGTGATGTAGAGTTTGATGCTTTAAGTTTAAATGGAGTTGCATCGACATGTGTTGCACCATTACCTCCATCATCTACATCATTAATTAGTTCGTGTAATGAATTCATTTCAGGACCTGCTGCTTGGCCATATGTTTTAGTTGCAACAACTATTGCAGATGGTATTGCAAGCCATAGTGCTCAAACATTCACCATGAATGTAACATCTTTACCTTTAGGTGGTGCTAACGTTCGAGTATATAAAACTACTGCAAACGGAAATTCTTTTTTCGGAAATCCAGTAGCTTTAACACTTGGTTCTAATAGTATAACTGTATCTGCAGTTACTTTTGATAGAGCAGTTAAGTTTCAATTTTCAAGTGGTGATGTAGAATTTGATGCCTTAAGTTTAAATGGAGTTGCATCGACATGTGTTGCACCATTACCTCCACCAACTACATCATTAATAAGTACTTGTGGAGATTTTATTTCAGGACCTGCTGCTTGGCCATATGTTCTTGAAGCGACAACTATTGTAGATGGAGTGGCTAGTCAAGCCTCTCAAACATTCACTATGAATGTAACATCTTTACCCTTAGGTGGTGCTAACGTTCGAGTATATAAAACTACTGCAAACGGAAATTCTTTTTTCGGAAATCCAGTAGCATTAACACTTGGTTCTAACAGTATTACAGTTCCTGCGGTTACTTTTGATAGAGCAGTTAAGTTTCAATTTTCAAGTGGTGATGTAGAATTTGATGCTTTAAGTTTAAATGGAGTTAGCTCAAATTGTGTATGTATTTCTTCAAGCATTGATACGGTTAGCTCCTGTGATAACTATACTTGGATTGATGGGAATACATATACTACATCAAATAGTACTGCAACATTCACTATACCTAATTCTGCTG
>Ga0208130_1000671_pt1 | contig 17429 bp, 17 predicted proteins | sample ETNtaG_31_FD_185771 | JGI IMG/M metagenome (GOLD analysis project Ga0208130, IMG submission 185771) | Marine microbial and viral communities from oxygen minimum zone, Eastern Pacific Ocean - ETNP201310SV78 (SPAdes) (version 2) | ecosystem: Environmental > Aquatic > Marine > Oceanic ...
GTTCCACCTTCATTCAGAATATGACACGGCGGGGGACCAAGAGGCAGCGATTGATAGACTGATGGAACAAATCGAAGCTGGTCAAGAGCGCTGTGTCTTGATGGGAGTTACCGGTTCTGGGAAGACCTTCGCCATGGCCAATATTATCCAGAGATTAGGCTTACCTACGCTGATTCTATCTCACAATAAGACCCTTGCTCGACAGTTATGGCAAGAAATGAGCGAGCTGTTTCCAGAGAATGCAGTTGAGTATTTCGTTAGTTACTACGACTACTACCAACCTGAGGCTTACCTACCTAATAGAGACTTATACATCGATAAAGAATTGCAAATGAATGAGAGAATCGAACAAGAACGATTCTCGACTGTTGCTAGTCTTGTTACTCGTCCTGATGTAATTACTGTTGGAACTGTTAGCGCAATTTATGGTTTGAATCCTCCAGAAGCATTCCAAGAATCCTATTTACATTTACAGGTTGGAGAAGCGCGAGAACCACAGGATGTCATGCGCGCTTTGGTTGAGATGCAATATCGAAGAACAACCGGAGATATTGCTAGAGGAGATGTCAGACTTCGAGGTGAGGTACTCGATGTCTGGATGCCTAGTCGAGATGATCCAATTAGAATACGATTCGGCTGGGATGGGATAGAAAAAATCACAGTTTGTGAAGCGGTTTCATGGGAGCCACTGGACGAATTCGAAGAGGCTTGGATTCATCCCAAAGAATTCTACATGACTAGTGAAGAAAGATTCCTTCAAGCGATTGAAGATATCGAGGATGAATTAGAGGAACGTGTAAATTTCTATGAACGAAAGGGTCTAGATTTAGAGGCTCACCGAATCGAGCAGAGAACCAAATTCGATTTAGAGATGCTACGCGAAACTGGTTCCTGTAAGGGTGTCGAGAATTACTCGATGCACTTCGATGGCAGGCAACCAGGAGAGCGACCATACTGTTTGCTTGATTTCTACCGATATTGTGCCGAGTCATATCATGGTGGTGGAGAGAAATATCTGGTAATCATGGATGAGAGTCACGTTACACTACCACAAGTAGGTGGAATGTTTGGTGGAGATTGGTCGCGAAAAGCCAATCTAGTCGAGTACGGATTCCGACTTCGCAGCGCTCATGATAACCGTCCTCTGAAACTCGCTGAATTCCAAGACTTGATCCCTCAAATGCTCTATGTTAGCGCAACCCCCGGAGAAAGGGAGTTGCGCCATCTCTCAGAAATTTCTGGAAAAACCGTACACGAGGGGCTACTACATGCACCGGCTGGGGGTGGAGCGGGAGAAGCAGATGTGCCAAAGAAAATTGCACGCTATCCTATGGAAGAAATTCTTGTTGACTTACCTGAGGTCGTCAGAATGGAGATTCGACCTACTGGATTGCTAGATCCAGGGATAGAAGTAAGACCTACCAAAGGTCAGGTGGACGATTTGCTCAGTGAAATCAACCAATGTGTCGAGAGAAACGAGAGAGTATTGGTAACTGTGATGACAATCAAATTCGCTGAAGAGGTTGCAGAATATTTACTCAAGATGAATGTAAAGGCGCACTATCTTCACTCAGAAATTGATACATTGGAGAGAACTGAAATCATCAAAGCACTAAGACTAGGTCATATCGATGTAATTGTTGGAATCAACCTTCTTCGAGAAGGCCTTGATATTCCAGAGGTTTCACTTGTTGCAATTTTCGATGCAGAACGTGAAGGGTTTCTAAGGAATGAGCGCTCATTACTGCAAACCATTGGTAGAGCAAGTCGAAATGAGAATGGAAAGGTGATTCTCTACGCCGATTCTGTATCTCCTTCGATGGAGGCGGCAATAGGACAAACAAACGCTAGAAGACGCAGACAAGAAGCATTCAATGAGGAAAATGGAATCATCCCGAAGACCATTCGAAAGGCACTACCTGTAATGGGTGCGGAAGTTGAAGACCTGATGGCTGGAGCCGCAGGAAAAGGAAAGGGCGGCGGGCGAAGATTAGTTGCTCGTAAACCAGGAAAGAAAGGACTGGATGGAATTGTCAAGAAATACGGACTCGGGGCTGGCGCATGGAATTCTACAGATTCCGTTTTAGATAATATCAGTCAGCCTGATTGGGTTGAGGCCGCCCACGAAGCGTTGAGTGAGGATGATATCGAAGATGCATCAATTGATGATAGTGAACGAGCCAACTTGATTGAGCGTCTTGAGAAAGAAATGAAGCAGGCTGCGGCTAGGCTAGACTTTGAACGAGCTGCGGCGCTTCGAGATAGAATTTATCAGATTCAGACCGCAGAATAATGTGATTTAATCCCTGAATCGTTTGGAATTGCCTTAGTTGAATTGAATACGAAAGAGCGAGCCGGGATATTTGTGACGTCCTACTCGCGCGATGACTTCTCGGCTCCAGTCGAGGATTACGACTTCGATTCCGTCGATAGCCCACGCGCTCTAATCGACCAGATGGGGCGAGCTGGTGGCTTCACTGCAACCAAACTCGCACACGCGCGCGATATACTCCGCGATTCAATGGCAAAAACTACTGAGGACGGGGTTTTGAATTGGCTCTCATTCCCTGCCTGCCTTTGCGCAACAGGAACTCGAGGATTTTTCCTTGAGGCCGTAAAGAGGAAGTCATTCAATGTCATTATCACAACTTGCGGGACCTTAGATCACGATATTGCAAGAACTTACCAAGACTACTTTCATGGAGATTTCAATCTCGACGATATCGCTCTTGGAGAAGAGGGCCTAAATCGTCTGGGTAATGTAATCGTACCGAACGAATGTTATGGAGAGATTCTTGAAAAGGTTGTGCTACCCTGGCTAGATGAAATCGAAGAAGAAAGGTCTGCGCTTAATCCGGACAATCCATGGTTAGGGTTTGGATCTGTAGAACTATGCTGGGCTATGGGTGACCGAATAGAAGACGAAACTTCTCTTCTTCATTGGATTGCAAAACATCGCATACCGATGGTTATACCTGGACTTTCGGATGGATCAATCGGAGCTCAATTATTCATGCATCGACAAAAGAATCCAAACTTCATGGTTGATTTCCTCGCTGACGAACAAATACTCTCAGACCTAACCTGGACTGCGGAGGAATCTCATGCATTGATGGTTGGCGGAGGAATTTCGAAGCACCACGTAATATGGTGGAATCAGTATCGTGATGGTCTAGATTCTGCTGTTGGAATTACAACCGCTCCCGAACACGATGGGTCACTCTCAGGAGCTCGACTAAAGGAAGCGATTTCTTGGGGAAAGGTTCGACCTGAGGCACCACATGTCGTAGTTGAAGGAGACGCGAGTCTATTGCTTCCATTGTTGGGCGCCGACTTGTTCTCATGATTACAATCTTCGGCGTTTTCAACTATCTATTCTGAGTGGCTTAGTCCTGCATAAGACGGGATATTGCTTAAGAGGCGTCTGCGTTGCGACGTGCTTCATGTCCGTAGAGGCAATGATGCAGAACATGATTGATGAATTGACCGACGCTATGAAAGATGCTGCAAAGCACGACAAGGGTGTCAACGCAGCTGGAACCAGAGTCCGCAAGACAATGCAGAGCATTAAGGCTGCAGCTCAAGACGTAAGGAAGCAAGTCCAAGCAGACCGCTCCTGAACATTAGATTACGATCTATTGTTTTCATTCGCCCTGCGAGTGAGCGAACAATTCCATCAACCCCACGCGCATAGCAGTTAGAGGCCTCCATCCCTCTTCTCGACCTGCGGCTAGCATTGCATCGTGTAATGGAGCGAGGTTTGGTCGAGAAATTTCACCCTCGAATTGTTGTGAGGCTGGACTAGGGACATTGGTAAGAGATTCGACTGTATGAGTTAGATACAGTGAGTCAGTATATCTCCTCCATAGCAATTTCATTTCGTCCAAAATTGCATCTGAACTCCAAGCACGACGACCTGCTAAATCAATCACTCCGACTGCGATATCTGCCTCAGTCAATGAAATCTGGGTGATTGCGTCTGTAGCGTCACGGATGTGTACCCAATGGCGGGCTTCGACATCTTCTGGAGGATTACCCTCTGAACCATCTTTTACCCAATCTACCCAATCTGAGAGAATTTTACTACCCCAACCATTGACTTGCTGGGGTACAAGGATGTCATGAACTCGAAAAATAAGTTTAGCATTGGGATTCTTTTCCTTGGCTGGAATGACTGCAATATCAATTTCGGATGTTTTTAGAGAAGTTCTTCCTACAGCGATTATCAAGTCTGCGTCTTCTATATTCTGAGAAAAAGTTGCACCTGCTCGTTCTAGTCGGTCTGCAATTGCTAGATACACCGCATCTTGCTCTCCGAGAAGGTGGACCACCTTTGTCATCAAAGTCAACGGGAAGGTTTGCCCTCATGGTTGTGATGGCTAGAAATTCAAGCTGTTGTAACCGCTGCCTGCTCTTTTGCAATGAAGTGGTCGAGACAATTACGGACGATTGCTACAATCATATCAATTTCCGGACTTGATAAACCGAAATGAGGGGTGAATCGGAGAGCGTTTTGGCCTCCATGGATTACTCCCAAACCCTGTTCTCGACACCATTCTTCGATTCCTCCGAAGCCTACCACAGGGAATCTATCTGGATCTAGTTCAGCACAAAGCAACAAACCAGAACCCTGGACTAAAGTGATACATTCTGGATAATCCGACTGTAATTCTCGTAATTTCGAAAGGAACTCTTCACCAGAACTACGAATATTCTGACGCATTTCTGGGGTAATTCGATTCAAAACTGCGACTGCAGTCTCAAGAGCACGTGGATTGGTTGTCATAGTGTTTCCATAAATTCCAACAACATACAATTCAGCAGCTCGCTCACTTAATCCTAGAACTGAGAGAGGATATTGACCAGCGTTGAGTGCTTTTGACCAGGTCTCTAAATCTGGTACCTCTGCATCTTGGAACCCTTCGTAATCGACTACAGATAGACAACCCTGGCCCCTCAAACCGGCTTGGATTGAGTCGACTAGCAGTAGTGAGCCGTGTTCTTTAGTCAATCTTCGAGATTCATCATAGAACTCTCGGGTTATGCATTGACCTGGACTACCTTCGCCTTGAATTGGCTCCATTGCCATCATTTCGATGAAGAATCCCTCTGCATCAGCACGGGCAAAGGCGGCCTTAAGGTCGGCAACATCATTTGGCTCTACGATAATTACGTTATCATCTCTAAATGTTGCTAGATTATTCCTATACCCGTCCTTGCAGGAGTCGGAAATTGTTGCTGGTCGCTGAGTACGTCCATGGAATGCCTGTCTGAGTGCTACCAATTTGATTGGCTTACCCTCATGACGACCGCCTTTTCCAGTCATCTCGTTAGCATTAACATCAGCGATTCTCATTCCAATCGTGACGGATTCAGAACCACTGTTTAGACACACGAAGCGGGAAAATGGACAACTCCCTCTTGTGTGTCCAACTTCCTTTCTAAGTGCGTCAGCCAATCTTTTCTGGCTAAATGATGCAGTCATTACATTGGCCATAACCCAATTATTACTCATGGCATCGATTATTTTGTCAGGGCCATGTCCAGCCCCAAGCATACCATACCCGCCGTTGTCGTGAATTACTCTACCATGGGATGTGATTATCCAGGGTCCTCTAGCCGCGATTGGGATGTAAGGATTCACTGTCTCTGGCTTGTAGAAGTTGACGTAATCCTCCTGAAGTTTGGTGATGAGATCAGATTCTTCCAACATCATCGTTGCTACACCTACTTCTTCCCTCAGGACAGAATGATTGTCATGAGCTTCGGAAATTGCTCTAATTAAGTCAGAATCATTGTTGCAAAACTCTTGCACCACTGAATCGTCCAAACCCACTGTCCGAACGTTTCCGGAATTTGCTCGGATATCAGCGAGTAGGTCGAATGCTCCAGTCATCAATACGCCAACGAGCACCCACTCATCAACATTCTCGATAAAATCGTCATGAGAACTCAGAATCTATAGATTCTGTTCGTATCTAGATTTGATTTGATTTCTGACGGATTTTTTTCTTCAGAATTGTGCAATCTTCAAGTTCTGATAATCATACAAAAAATCAAACACACTTTAATTTTTCAATTGAAATTTTCATATTAGAGTGAAATTTTCAATTGCATTATCAGTCTTAATTAACAGATAGTATAAGTGCTAATCCGCAAAAGGAAGCCTAGGGACAAGCACGGGGGATGCACTAGCCCAACTGAAAAAAGAGGAAAGAAAATGAGCGAAGATTACCGCATTCAAGAATTACTACAGAGAGAAGTTTACGTCGGAGATACACTAGTTGGTGTAATTACTGGAGAGAGATCTCACCCGCGAGATGAATTCGTCAAATCAATGCGACTTGAAGTCGTAGATGACGTTGCAGGCGAGTACATGAGAAAGCCAGCTGAACATGCACCATTGTCGAAAGAGTTGGTACATAGCATAAGACCAGATGGAGGTGTAAAGCTCTCGAAGTCAATGAGAGAATTACAACGTAGGTGGCGAAATACGATCCGAATTGACGAGGAACTTTGGGCGCCTGATGAATTGCTTGACCGCGCTGTAATGGACAACGGTGGAGTTGACATTGGTAATGTTGCAGGTTTTGTCAAAGTTAAACGAACATATCGTGGAGTTGTAGTGAATACACACGCTATCTTGCAAAGGAAGTTTGGATTGCCAGGGCAACTGATCATACCTGTCAAACAATTAGCTAGAACTACCGCCTTCTTGGATGAGTTGATTCTACGCTGTACTATCAAAAGATTGGTCACTTTACCCAGTTATCTGCAACTAAATGGCGATTCTGAGTGAAAGATTCCTCAATACACTTCCATCAGGGAGGTCGAATTGGTGGGCATGGCAGGATTTGAACCTGCGGCCTCCCGGTTATCAGCCGGGTGCTCCAGCCAAGCTAAGCTACACGCCCTTGAGCAAACTTGCGAGAAGCATACCCATTTTGAAGATGCCCATCTGGGTTTATTGCTGGTGATTGGCAATCGGAGAAGTCATCAAGGACTCGCTACTCCCGCAGTTCACTCATGCCGGTTGTGAGTGGTTCCTCAGGCCGAGCGATTGCAGAGGCTTTGGCCCCGTTATTGGACATGGAGCATGTCGAACTAATCAGTCGAAGATTCCCCGACGGAGAGGGTTATGTTAGAGTACCATCTAAATCCATAGATTCGGTACGTAGCGAGCCTGTTGTATTAGTATCAAACACCTATCCTGACTCAGGTGTGCTTGAAACTATTCTGCTGTTGGAAGCCATCGCTTCTGTAAGAGCCGGAGACCTTTCAAATTACAAGAATGAGGAACCACAAAGTCTCCCCGATGTTGGTCCTGGCGTCTTTTTGGCGATACCATACTTTGGATACTCCCGTCAAGACAAGAGATTCTCCCCTGGTGAGCCTGTAAGCGCGCGGGTAATTGGAGAGATGTTAGCACGCTGTTGTGATGGAATCGCTATTCTTGACCTTCATGCGCCTGCAATTCTAGAAGACCTATCCGTGCCTGTTGAATTTGTTAGCGCAATGCCAGAGATTGCCGCTAGGCTATCTAATGAAGTCAATCCGGATTTCATCCTGAGCCCGGACAAGGGGGCTATAGATCGAGCGAACGAAGTGGCGACAATTGGCGGATGGGATTTCAGTTATCTCGAGAAGACTAGAATTGACGCCCATACAATCGAACATACGCCAAAGGATCTTGATGTCCAGGGTAAGATAGTTGCTATTGTTGATGACATGATTAGCACTGGTGGTACGATTTGCCGAGCTAGTGATGCCCTTCACAGACAAGGAGCCACAGAAGTCCATGCCGCCTGTACCCACGGTTTATTCACTGCTGGTGCTATTTCTCGTCTCTCTAATCACGTAGATGGAGTTCACAGTACAGATTCCCTGCCCAACCCAAGGGCAGTGGTAAGTTCAGCTCCTGCTCTGGCTCGTGGTCTCAAGAACCTCATGGGATAAGTATGGATTTCTTTGAAGGAAGAATTTCATCTTCAGGTTTCGCCAGCGGTGATCGAATTGTCATTGGAGATTGGAAGAAATCCCCACTTGGTTCCTTCACAAATGTGATGTGGGCCAAACCAGATGGCACCCGGGTACTACTTACTCCAACTCAGGAGCATGCTGATTACGTATCGTCTTTGTACAACTTTGAAGAAGTCCACATAGTGTCTATAGAAGTAAAGCATCTAACAAGAGGAATCGATATCATTGCTCCACCATTGAATGTTTCTTTACGATGGAATAGGGGGGTAGGACTACCTATACCAAGACCAAGATGGTTCATCTCCACAGTGGAGCAATGGGTAGCAAAAGTATTCTTTGGAACTAGTACACATGGATTGACCTGTAATGGATTAAGGGAATGGTACTGTATCTATTCTCTTTCAAAGATTAAACATGCCTCTGCATCATGTGAGGGAGTAGATTTAGGAGATTGCTCAAATTTCGAAATTAACGCGTGTTTTGGGTTTAGTGAACCCCCAAAAAAACCGTCATCTGTTCGTTTACGTTCAATTATTGAGGGTGCCTAACCATTACCGTAGGTAATACGCTGCGTTTATATGAGTCACGCCGTGCGCCGGACTACCCCACATGAGGAGTGAATCCAATGAGTGTACACATAGCATATGAGACCCCACAAGACGTTCAAGAGCAAGTCTACGAGATGGTAAAGGCCCTAGGAAAAGACGGACGTGGCGCACTAAAGAGAGGCGCTAACGAAGTGACCAAGGCTGCCGAGCGTGGAACAGCGCAGATGGTAGTTATGGCAGAAAATGTAAATCCTGGTGAACTTCTAGCACATATTCCGATGATTTGTAAAGAAAAGGAAATTCCATTCATCTACGTAGAAGACCAAGCATACCTAGCGGAGGCAGCAGGAATGCCAACAGGCACGCGTACCGCTGCAATCGCAGTCATGGATGTTAGCAAGGATGGCGCTGATCGCTTCAACGAAGTCAAGGGACACTTCGAGACTCTGTCGGCCTGAAATCGCTGAATCGGTAAAAACGGAGGAAGTGAAATGGCAGAAGTCGATGCATGGCCCGCAGAGGTCGTAGAAATCGTAGGTCGCACCGGTATGACTGGTGAGGCGACGCAAGTCAAGGTACGCGTAAACGACGCCCCTAACCCACGCGACGTTGGTCGCATTATCACTCGAAACGTAGTCGGGCCAGTAAGGATCGGCGATATTCTGATGCTGAAGGATACAGGACGTGAGGCACGGCGCCTAAACGCTCGATGAGGTGATTGAAATGCCAGAGCGAAGAGTCTGTAATTTCACCCATGAAGAAATTGAACCGGGTACAGGTATGATGTTCATCAAGCGCGATGGTACTGTCTTTTGGTTCAAGGATAGTAAGGCGCGTAAGAATCATTTGAAGCTGAAGCGTAATCCGCGTCGATTAAAGTGGACCCGACGATTCGAAAAGGGCGGAATCAAGTAAATACTGCCCTTGATGTAGAATTCTTAACCGCCTACATCAAGTAGTATGGTTTTCCGCTGCAGAAATATGGCAGAAGGCACAGTGAAGTGGTTCAACGCAATTAAGGGATATGGATTCATAGAGCAAGAAGATGGAGAGGACCTCTTTGTCCACAAAAGTCAGGTGGAAGGAGAAATCAATGACGGTGACACTGTCGAATATGAGATCGGTGAAGGACCAAAAGGACCCAACGCCGTCAACGTGAAGAAAACCGCTTAATTTTCAGATTGTTTGGTTTGTCCAATCAGTACATGCAGTGTGTGTACACTTTGGTGGATCAAAGAGAATCTTTTCACTAGGGTCGATTAAATCTAGTAGAAGATTCGAACCTGCTCCCTCTTGAATGGTTACAACAGAACTAGTAGACGCCGGAAGATAATCCTCTCCGGTGCTGGCTAGACTGAGTTTAATCGTGTGGCCAGCAGAGATTTGAGCATCCAAGGAGAAGAATTCCATCTTGGCGTTAATAGTCTCAATTAGTGGCAACCATGTTTGCTCGTCTGTACCACCTTCGTGGTAGCGTAAGTCCATGATTGCATGGCCTATGTGAATGCAAGAGCCATTCTCATTACAGTCTTCTAGTAATGCGTAAATCTGCCCTCCAACAGTTGCCGTAGTTACATCGATATGGAGTCTTGGAAGTCCAGCAATCCAGATGTCTTCTTCCAAAGGTTCGGTCTCATAGACAGGTCCTGTGGCTCCGTTTGGAAGAATAGTAGTGGTTCCTGCGACATTCATCAGAGCCCCGCCTAGGTCGAGACCTAGGGTTGTCATTCCTTCTGGCGGATAACGGTCTTCTAGACGCCACTGCCCTTGGTTAGTTTGAATCTCAACCCATAGACCTGGTTTCTCCCCCTTATCTAGAAGATAGTAATCGAACCACTCGAGTAAGTCTTGCATCCAATCGAAGCGAGTCATCTGAGGATAGCCTTCGCGACCTCGCCCTTCTCCCGATCTATCGAAGTGGTAATCTGGCCGGTCGGGATAATCATGATCCCATTGTCCAAACAGCCCTTTGGCTTCTATTCCTACATCTTTGAGCTGATTGATTACTGGAACTGCCATGTGTGGGTCAACATTCCAGTCATGCATACCTTGGATTAGGTATACTGAGCCCTCGTAATTAGCTAATACTCGGTCAAGGAAATATCGTTCCTTCCAGTATGTCCCTGCTGCTTCGCCACCCCACATCCAAGCCGCCACACCTGTTCCCGGACCGATGATATAATCTGGACACATGTTACCTATATCTTCTGAATCTCCGTCTATTCCATACGAGCCATATACTCCGTTGTGCATTATTGGAGCTCGGGCTTCGGAGGAACCATTCTTCCACATCAACTCCATTACACCAATGAGCCCTGAGATTGGAACAATTGTCGCAAGGTGTTCATTACCGAACGTTGCTGCTTGCCAAGGGGTTGAGCCGTCGTAAGACTTCCCAATCATGGCAACACGGCCATTCGACCAGTCCTGAGTTCCGAGCCATGTCACTGCTGCGTCAACTCCTAATTGCTCAGCATTACCCATCAAATCCATACAGTGATTTGACCGGCCAGTACCCATCACTGAAACTTGAGCAAAGGCGTATCCGTGTGGTAATATTTGATCAATAATCATGCTACCAAGCCATGTTCCGGGCTGTTCAACCGGTCCTGTTTGAACTGAGGCTTCATCAAAATACGGACCGAATTCTGCGATTACGGGTACTTTGGTCCCTTCCTCGACATCCGGAAGCCAAAGCCCGAGGCTAACTTTACCGTTCGGAGCAGCACCCCCTTCGGAGAGTGGTAAGTCGAATTCAACAAAATGATGGCTGGAATTCCATTCATTATCGGTCTCCTTCAGAGTGTATGGGCCGAACTCCATAACGAAGGAATATGGTTGGTCTGTGATGTATGGCCACTCACTTCGTTCCCAGACCGGAACTCTTTCGTAAATTCCAAGTTCTTGCTTAACCTCGTCGACAATTTCATCGAAAATTACAGATTGGAGTATAACTGCTAACAAAATCCCAACGATTGCTACCGCACCAACGGCTAGAGCTAATCCGCGCTTGTCGATTCCGGTTGAATCGAGCAATTCCGCTATGACTTCCCCTACAGGGGGTATTTCGCTAGAAGGGATTTCAGGAGAGTCGTCTTCTAGGACTAATTCCGCTTCAAGAACAGGGGGTTTTACTGCCGCTTGCCTCACGTGCACATGGCCCTCTGGGCCATGGTCATGGTCGCAGCATTCCTCGCCCATCTGAACTTGCGATATGCAAACCCCTCTTGAGTTAGTCTATCCACTGTCTAAATTTTTCAAACGAGTTTGATTGAAAAAGGGGGGGAGGGTCGCCCGCACCATGGGAATGCAGACGACGTTCGTAATGGTAAAGCCTGATGGAGTACAAAGAGGCCTAGTTGGGAATATCATCCAGCGCTTCGAAAACAAGGGACTGCGGCTTGTTGGGCTACGCCAACTAACCCCTTCTTTGGAACTCGCTGAGAGTCATTATGCTGTTCACTCCGAGCGCCCATTTTACTCCGGTTTGATTGAATTTATCACATCCGGCCCGGTAGTCGCTATGGCTTGGACGGGTGTCGATGCAATTTCAGTGGCCAGAAACATCATCGGACCAACCAATGGGCGCGAAGCAGCACCAGGAACCATTCGTGGAGACTTCGCAATGGATATTGGTCACAACATAATCCACGGGTCAGACGGAGAGGATACCGCTGTATTCGAATTGGGGCTATGGTTCCCAGATGGTGTCATTGAGTGGACTCGTGATGCCGAGAGCCAAATTTACGAGTGATACTACTACTTGACTGAGGATTGAGCATGAGGTGTTTGAAATGTCCGGACGCCGCCAACCAATAGTCTCTGTTTTAGGACACGTAGATCACGGTAAAACCTCGCTTCTAGACCACATTAGGGGACTGGGGTCCGGCCGACAAGCCAGCGTAATGGATCGTGAGGCTGGTGGTATCACTCAACACATTGGTGCAACAGAAGTTCCAGCAGACCTACTAAACGAATTGTGTGCTCCTCTTCTTGGAGGCAAGTCGTTTGATTCCCCTGGCTTACTTTTCATCGATACGCCAGGACACCATTCGTTCTCCACGCTTCGCTCGCGCGGTGGTGCGTTAGCAGATATTGCAATCTTAATGGTAGACGTGATGGAAGGTGTTCGGCCACAAACTATTGAATCGATACGAATCTTAAAACAAGCAAAGACACCTTTCGTAATCGCGGCCAACAAAGTCGACCGAATCCATGGTTGGGATTCGGTTCACGGACGCTCGATGGCCGAAGCGGTTAGAGACCAAACGAAGGATTCTCAAGCCTTGTTTGAGCAAAGATACTGGGACTTGGTGGGTAAGTTTGCGGAACATGGATTCAACATAGAAATGTACTCAAAAGTTCAGGATTTCACACAAGAAATCGCTCTTGTCCCAATTTCGGCCCGTGAAGGAGAAGGTATCCAAGATCTATTAGCTGTTGTAATCGGCCTCGCTGAGAGATATTTGGAAGACAAATTAACCGACATCGAAGGTGCTGGTGAAGGTACCGTTCTAGAAATGAAAGAAGAGAGGGGGCTTGGAAAGACATTGGATGTAATTCTGTATCGTGGCTCAGTCAAAAAAGGAGACGAAATTGTTCTAGTTACAGAGGAGGGTGGAACCTCTACACACGTACGCGGAATGTTTGCACCACGTGGTATGTCGGAAATGCGAGACGCAGGTAATCGCTGGGACGATACCGAAGCAGCACATGCTGCTTCTGGTCTGAAAATCTCAGCTCCTAGTTTGGATGGCGTTCTCGCAGGAACTACCCTTAGGGTCGTATCAAACGACACTGAGCGCGAAGAAGCGCTAGCGCTTGCTGATGCAGAGGCCAATTTATCCGTCGAATTGGACGAGGAAGGCGTGACTATCAAGGCCGATACCGTTGGTGGATTAGAGGCGCTAGCTAAGGAACTTCGAGCGGTTGAGGTTCCGATACGACATGCAAGCATCGGTAAGGTGAACCGACGAGATGTTAGAACTGCAGAGAACTCGGCTGATCCGCTCCACAGAATCATCCTAGCCTTCGCAACAGAAATTCTACCGGATGCAGAAGAAGATATCGAAAACTCAGAAAATGACGTCAAATTTCTTGGATCGGACATCATTTATCACATTCTCGAACAGCGAGAAGAATGGGTAGAAAAGCGAACTCGCGAACTAGAAGAAGCAAGTCGGGAACAAGTCGTATATCCAGGTAGAATTCTTTTACTTCCAGACCATACTTTCCGTGTCTCAAAACCTGCGGTAGTTGGAGTGAGAGTGTTGGCTGGAAGAATCCACGTTGGTCAGCGCTTACTGAAGAATGGCGAGCGAGTTGGACAAATCAAATCCATCCGTTCTGGTCAAGATTCTATGAAGGAAGCAAGGCAGGGTGCGGAGGTCGCCGTTGCAATAGACGGAGTCACCGTAGGGAGGCAAATCGAAGAGGAAGATGTGCTATTGGTTGACATTCCTGAATCTCACGCAAAGAAGCTAAGAAAGATGGGCTTAACAAGTGCAGAATTAGAAGTGTTAGAGGAATTAACCGCGATTCACCGCAAGGATTCGCATTTCTGGGGCCGCTAGGGCCTTTGAATCACCAGGCGTTCATAGACACCCAACGCTTTAGTATCTAAAATCGGGCAGGATGGTTATTGAGGTGTCTCAGATGACAATGGCTGCAAGTGATCCTAAGTCCCGAGAACTTATCCAAACCGTATCCCAGATCTCCAATGGTCTGATGGGAGAAGTGGCGAAAGTTATCATTGGAAAGCAAGAAAACTTGCGAAGAGTAGCCATTGGAATTCTTTCAAATGCAAACATGCTAATCGAAGATTATCCGGGTCTTGCAAAGACTCTGATGGCAAACACGTTTGCAACATCGCTTGGATGTAAGTTCAAGCGTGTTCAATTTACTCCAGATTTGCTACCTGCAGACATCATGGGGACATACATGTATGACCAACAGGCTGGAGAGTTCAAACTTCGCCCTGGTCCGCTATTCACCAATGTTCTACTCGCTGACGAAATTAACCGTGCTCCTCCAAAGACTCAGGCTGCTCTGCTAGAGGCTATGGAAGAAAAGCAGGTTACTATCGAGGGTATTACACACAAATTACCCGCACCCTTCATTACAATGGCTACACAAAACCCAATTGAGCAAGAAGGAACATATCCGCTACCTGAGGCGCAAATGGACCGATTCATGATGAAGATGTCAATGGGTTACCCAGACCGTCAAGAAGAGAAATCGATTCTCCAGCGCAGGAAGCTTCGAGGAAAAGACGACTATGACATTGAACCAATCACGTCTCCAAAGAAGGTCGTAGCAATGCAAAAGGCCCTTGAGACTGTTCATGTCGATACTGCAATCCTTTCCTATATTGTAGAATTAGTCCACCGTACACGTGAGGATCACCGTGTGATTACCGGCGCTTCACCGCGTGCTAGTCAATCTCTATTCAAGACTGCTCGCGCCAGTGCTGCAATCGACGGCCGAGACTATGTAATTCCAGACGATATCAAGGCTGTTGCACTGCAAGTGGTTAGCCACAGAATCGTTCTCAAGCCTGAATCGAAGATTCGTGGTGTAACTGGACAGCACATCATGAGAAAGATTCTCTCAGAAGTACCAGTTCCTGTTATCCAGTAAGCGGTTAATCGCCGCCTGTGATTATGAACTCCTGAGCCTTCGCATTGTTAGATGCGAGCGTTGGAGTTTCTTCGACCTGCGAAGAATGTTCCAACTACTTGGTGGAGTGCTGAGGACCCGTGGACGCTAAAGCCACGTATTTCTACGACCATTTTACTAATCATCGGTCTGATAATTTTTGGAGCGGGGGATGCAGTTCTCATCTCTGCCAGACTAGGAAATACTCCATGGACAGTTTTAGCAGAAGGTATTGCAAAAAATCTAGATTTGTCGATAGGAAAGGCAACATTCTTGGTTAGCTTCTTAGTATTGTTAATTTGGATTCCTTTGAAAGAAAAACCGGGAATTGGAACTATATTGAATGCTATTCTAATTGCCGCTACTATCGAAATTATGCTACCAATTTTACCTACTCCACAGATTTTCGCTATGCAAATACTTCAAGTTCTTACTGGCATAATTTTGGTCGCAATTGGAAGCGGTCTATACCTAACCGCAAATCTAGGACCAGGTCCAAGAGATGGAACAATGACTGGGCTAACTAAAGTGACTGGAATTCCTATAGGAAGAGTTCGAAGTGGCATAGAAATTTTTGTTATAGCAATTGGTTGGATTTTAGGTGGAAAGTTCGGCATCGGTACTATTCTATTTGCGATTCTTATTGGTCCGTGTGTTGCAATCTGTCTGAATTTGGCTGGAAGGCTCGGCAAGCCAAGCGATGACTGATAGGCCGAAGGGCTAAGCCGAGCCGTATGTCTGGACCGGTGGTGATTGCAGTTGTCAATCACAAAGGAGGGTGTGGTAAGACTACAACCGCAGTCAACCTAGGTGCTGCTCTAGCTATGGGTAAAGAGGAATACGGAATTAAACCCCACAAAATTCTGATGATCGATCTTGACCCAAAAGGCAACATCGCCACCACATTTGGAGTGGATAAGAAATCGCTTGGAGCTACGATGAATGAATTATTCAAGGCAGGAATCGACGGCCCTGAAGTCAAAATAGAGGAATGTATCATTGGACCAAAGCAACTTTCAAAGTCGATGAAAGAAGCATTTGTTAGACAAAATCCAGAACGGAAAAGAGGCCCTCCGAAGGGATTGGAAATAGACAATCTATGGTTGCTTCCAGCGGATTTAGATTTGGCTGGAATTGAGATAGATTTAGCAACTAGAATCGGTCGAGAAAATCGTTTACAGAGAGCGATTCAAGGCGCAGTGGGCCATTTTGATGTCGTAATCATTGACACCCCCGCTTCACTAGGGTTGCTAACAGTAAACGCATTAGTGGCATCAAATTGGGTATTAATTCCAGTGCAGGCCGAATTCTATGCTTTGGAAAATATGAGTCAATTGATGAATACTGTAAGCAATGTACAACAGGCAGTGAATCCTAACCTAAGATTATTTGGAATTACACTGACGATGGTTCAGAGGAGTAAACTGTCAGGAACTGTTGCAGATCAGGCTCGCAAACATTTCGGAGACAGATTATTCGAAACTGAAATTCCACGACTTGTAGCAATCGCTGAATCACCTCTAGATGGAGCACCCATTGTTATCGGTCAGAAGCCAAACAAGTCAAATCCAGGAAGCGTAGCTTACTGGGAGTTAGCACAAGAGGCAAGTAAACGTATTGATCGTATTCACGAATCACGTTGAAAATTATTGTTCGACTTCGATATCAATACCGGTTAATGCCTCGATTCCCAACTCGGTTATCGATAGTGATACCTTCAATCCTGAGCGCTTTCTCTGGACCATATCCCAATCGATTAGAGAACGAATGTGGTATGAAAATACTTGAGGGGAAACTCCAATTTCTTTTGCTAATTGTGAGCCACTTGGTCCTGCTAAATCCATTAGGTCCGCTTGATTCAGATTCATCAGAATTGAACGCTTAATCGAATTCTTACTGAAATTGATATCTAGAAGAGGACTTGAGAAGGAAGTATCCATAGCTACTGAATCAGCGAAGAATATCAGTAATCTTCCATCTCTTCTTGACCAAATTCGGCCTTCCTTCTCCAGTCGGTCTAGATGGTATGTGGCTTGATTACTACCTAAATCCGAAAGTCGGGTTAGAGCAGAAAGATGAATCCCGGGATTACTCTCAATATATCCGTATAGGCGCCCTCTCTGGAACTCTCCGTCTTTGGTTTTGCGAACCATTCCGAACATCAGAAGAAGGCTCAACCACGCCTTGCGTGATACTGTCCATCTGACTGGTTCTACAGCGTATACTGAGCCGGCGGCAAGGATT
>Ga0208130_1000673_pt1 | contig 17419 bp, 15 predicted proteins | sample ETNtaG_31_FD_185771 | JGI IMG/M metagenome (GOLD analysis project Ga0208130, IMG submission 185771) | Marine microbial and viral communities from oxygen minimum zone, Eastern Pacific Ocean - ETNP201310SV78 (SPAdes) (version 2) | ecosystem: Environmental > Aquatic > Marine > Oceanic ...
CCGCCAGGCTCCCACACTTTGACTGCGGAAGTTTTAGAGTTCATATATATGGGTGATGTTTTTCGCACTAGATTACGGGTTGCTGGTAACGAAGATTTTATCGTCAAAACAAGAAATTCGTCTGATCAAGTCAGACTTAATCCAGGAGAAAAAATAGAAATTGGTTGGTCAACGTCATGCTGTCGTGCTTTAGATGCATAGAAAGCTTAAGAGTTAGCTGTTCTAAATTCTGATACAGCTTTAAAAGTATTAGTCAATTTGCCCGGGAGGCTAATACTTATTTTTAACAACGGGTAAAATGGGAGAAGTAGATGAAGAACTTCACTAAAACAATTTTGACAACTGCATCAGCAGCATTGATTTCAGGTGCAGCTTTTGCGGACAGTCATATGTCTATGGAGATGACAATTGTGTCATGGGGTGGGGCTTATTCTAAGTCTCAACTTAAAGCATATCACGAGCCTTATTCAGCTAAAACTGGAGTGACAATACTAAACGATGACAGCTCATCAACAGCCGTTGCACAGTTGAGAGCCATGAATGAAGCAAAAAACATTACCTGGGATGTTGTAGATGTAGAGGCCGCGCCTGCGATGCAGCTGTGCGACGAAGGCTTAGCTATGGAAATTGATCCAGATACAATGCTTGCTGCAGCACCTGATGGCACGCCAGCGTCTGAAGATTTTGGCGATATGCTTGTTTCACCATGCTTTATTCCACAGATTGTTTACTCTACCACTTTTGGATATCGTACAGACCTTGTAGGCGACACTCCTCCAAATAATGTTTGTGCAGTTTTTGATACAAAAACTTATCCAGGTAAGCGGTCACTCTTTAGTGTTCCTATAAACCAGATGGAATGGGCTCTTCTTTGCGACGGCGTAGATAAAGCAGATATCTATGAAGTTCTCTCGACAGAAAAAGGACAAGATCAAGCCCTTGCGAAACTCGATACAATTAAAGACGATGTGATCTGGGTATCATCTGGTTCTGACACGCCACAACTGCTTGCCGATGGCGAAGTAATTATGGGAGCTACTTACAATGGTCGTTTGTTCTCACTGATTGAAGAGCAAAAACAACCTGTTGCAATGATTTGGGACGGTCAGGTGATGGATTTGGACGGTTGGATTATTCCAGCTGGTCTTAGCCCTGAGCGTCAAGCTCGTGCGTTAGACTATATTATGTTTGCAACCGATACCCAGCGGCTTGCTGATCAGGCGAAATACATTAGCTACGGTCCAGCAAGAGCTTCTTCAGCACCGTTGGTAGGAAAGCACGCAGATCTGGGAATAGACATGGGGCCTCACATGCCAACGGCACCAGAAAATCTATCAAGAGCCTTTTTGATGAACTATGACTTCTGGGCAGATTATAGAGATGACCTTGATGCGAAGTTTCAGGCTTGGTTAGCAAAATAATAAACTCACAATTATTGAAGAGCCCATTGGGGCTCTTCATCTTAGATAATAATTATTTAATACAATAGAGAAAAAATGATACCTTAATGGTTAGTAACTCTTCAGCAAATGTACTTTTATCAGCAGATGGCACTCCATTAAAAAAGAGCCTAAATCGCTCTCTCCGACAGCAAAAAATGAGAGCTTTGTTATTAATAGCTCCGCTTTTAATCTTTATTTTAGTTGCATTCATAATGCCGATTATTTCTATGCTATCTAGATCGGTTGAAAACGAACTAGTAGGACAAACTTTACCTCTAACCGTGCAGTCAATTCAATCTTGGGATGCATTGAGTGGTGAGTTACCAGACGAGCCTGTTTACAGAGCTTTTGCTCAAGATATTCAGAATGCAGCAAAGGCCAAAGTTCATACCAAAGTAGCACTAAGGCTCAATTATGAAAAATCTGGGATCGCGTCACTTTTCAAAAAGACCGCAAGAAAAGCAAAAAAATGGGATATTGAAAATGATGGTCCATTTAAAGAAAAATTAATAAAAGTGCATAAAGGATGGGGCGAAGTAGAGGTATGGCAAACTATTAAAACGCATAGTCCAACTTACACGTCGGGATATTTTTTAAACGCCGTGGATATGAGGAAAACCGTTCAAGGGGCTGAGTGGCAACCAGAAGACAAAACAATCTTAATTAAATTATTCCAACGAACGATGGTGATGTCGTTAATAATTACTTTTTCATGCATTATTCTCGGATATCCAGTGGCTTGGCTTTTAGCTAACCTTCCAATGCGTCAGGCGAACTTACTTATGATTTTGGTTTTATTACCCTTTTGGACCTCCTTGTTAGTGAGGACTTCGGCTTGGAAAGTCATGTTGCAGCAACAAGGCGTTATAAATGATGTTCTCGTGCAACTTAGTCTTATTTCGAATGAGGGCCGTCTCATTATGATTAATAATGAAATTGGGACTATCGTTGCCATGACCCATATACTTTTACCTTTTATGATCTTACCGATGTATTCTGTTATGCAAACAATCCCACCTAGTTATTTGCGTGCAGCAAAATCATTGGGTGCAACAAACTGGACTGCATTCTGGCGAGTGTATTTTCCTCAATCTGTACCAGGGATTGGTGCTGGGTCAATTTTGGTCTTCATACTAGCAATTGGGTACTACATCACCCCCGAGATCGTCGGTGGAACTAAAGGTGTGTTTATCTCCAATCGCATTGCATATCATATACTGAAGTCATTGAACTGGGGCTTAGCCGCTGCGCTAGGCACTATTCTTTTAGTCGCTGTGTTAATTTTATATTGGACCTACGATAAAATTGTCGGCATCGATAATGTGAAATTAGGTGGATAGCAGAATGAATCAGCCAAAACCCTTTTTTCAAAGTAAAATTGTATTTACTCTCTTATCGATGGGATTAGTTGGCGGCTTGATTGGTTTAGTAATCGGCGTTGCAAACGGTTCAGGCTTTCTAGGGTTGCTAATTGGTATAATATTAGTTGTTGTCATCAGCATCACAGGAATTTCTGCTAGTCAAAATGAAAACACCATACGTTACACCATATGTGCTTTTTTTGCATTGGCAGCTTTTTATTTTCTTGGCGTTGTCGGGATTATACTAGGCCTCTTATTGGGCTGGTTTTTGGGGTGGTACTTATACTGGCTTTACCTGGGCAGATATAGAATAAAACTCCAGCCTTATCTCTCTTCTAGCCAGGTTTTGTGGCACTATGTTTTTAGAATTGTCTGTGGGATTATCTTCATTTTCCTAATTATGCCAATTCTAGTCGTTATGCCTTTATCATTTAATTCACAGGATTTTTTCACTTTTACTCCTGAAATGCTTAAATTTGAGCCAGAAGGATATTCACTAAAGCACTACAGGGATTTTTTTACTAATAACGAGTGGCAAAGATCTTTTAAAAATTCATTATTAATTGCGCCAGTTGCGACACTAGTATCGGTTTCTTTAGGAACTCTGGCTGCGATTGGCCTTAGTCAAAGTCACGTTCCGTTTAAAAGAGCCATAATGGCGATTTTGATATCACCAATGATCGTACCATTAATCATATCTGCTACGGGGATGTTTTTCTTTTATTCTCATGTGGGAAATTTTTTGGAAGATAGGATCGGTCTTGATAAGAATTTTGTTGGGTACGTTAAAGTTATTCTTGCTCACAGTGTTCTTGGAATTCCGTTTGTTATAATTACAGTAACAGCTACTTTGGTGGGATTTGATAGCTCTCTAACACGAGCGGCGGCAAACATGGGAGCAAATCCGGTAAAGACATTTTTCAAAATTCAAATGCCACTTATCTTGCCTGGCGTTATTTCTGGAGGTCTTTTTGCTTTTATCACCTCATTTGACGAAGTAGTTGTTGTAATGTTTGTGGGCTCGACAAATCAAAAAACATTGCCATGGCAGATGTTTACCGGATTAAGAGAGCAAATCAGCCCTACGATCCTAGCAGTCGCAACTATACTTGTTGCTATTTCTATAGCACTATTAATAACGCTTGAAATGCTCCGAAGGCGCTCTGAGAGATTAAGAGGTATAACGCCAAGTTAAGCATAAAACTTGTAAGTCAAAAATTAATTTCGCGATATCAGCAGTTTTCACAAGCTAAAGTTACGCTTGCCGATTATGAAAGATGAACCCTATTAAATTAAGTAAAAGCTGAGCAGCTAATATTTGCGTGGACTCACTTGGATCATAGGCTGGAGCTACTTCTACCAAATCAATTCCAACAATATTATTTTGCTTAGCTAGGCCCTGCACAATCTCGAGCACTTCATAGTACAAAAATCCACCATGGCTGGGTGTTCCCGTACCCGCAGCAATTGAAGGACAAAATGCATCTATGTCTATTGTTAAGTAAAGGTTATCTCTTTTGGGAACTCGTTTGATTAGATTGTCAATCCCAAGTTCCCTTATTTGACGTACCGATAAAATATCTGAACCAAATGACCTAGCATCTTCATAGCCCTCTTTGGCTGTAGAAGATACATTACGAATTCCAAACTGAGAAAGTCCTTTGACATAATGCTTTTCTGCTGCACGTCGCATTGGATTTCCATGACCTACAGTCACACCATGCCTTTCATCAACAAAATCAAGATGGGCATCAATTTGAACAATATGAAGGGGTCCATTGTCGGCACAAAAATCTTCAAATGCATTAATGCACGGAATATTGATTGAGTGGTCCCCCCCCAAGGTTACTGGTAAGGCACCCGCCTCTAAAATTTTTTTTACTCCGAGCTCAATATTATTGTGACTTTCTATAGTCTTTGTGTGGATAATATCAGCATCGCCAATGTCAACCATCCGAACTGAACTATCAAGATAGGTGACGTCATCCTCGTGATCATAGGCACCTGCGTGACCAAAACTAAAAAGCATCGATGCTTCACGAATTGATTTTGGACCAAATCTTGCCCCAGAACGCCACTGCGTTCCCGAGTCAAATGGCGCTCCTAGGATAGCAACATCAGCCTTAATTTCATCCCAATTATCTACAAATGGAGACTTCCCAAAAGTAGAAATACCCACAAATGGAAGGTTTAAGCGACCCGTGCTATATCCGTGTTCTTTCATTAGGAAACCCTCCAAAAAGACAAAAATATTTGAAAATACCGTATTATTTAAACTTTTAGAATGGAAGTAATTAACGAAATTTTTAAATGATGGTTGGTAATTATATAAGGAACTCTTTATCGTTGTTTTTTTACCGTAACGTAAGAAACGCAATATTGTATTTGTCCAATTTTAATAGAACAGTTAAGCTTTCAAAGTCGAATACCTGCGGTGCCAAAGGAAAATAATTATGTGGGGACCAAAAAGCATAATAAGTTTTGAGGATGCCAAAGCAAAAGCAAAAAGAAGATTGCCCCGTATGATTTTTGATTTTATTGAAGGCTCTGCGGGAAGAGAGGTTGCCGCAGAAAAAAACTTGCAAATCTTTAACGATTTTTACTTGAGATCTAAAGTTCTAGCTCCTGTTGAAGATCCTAAGCTAAACGCCGATTTTCTAAATTATAGCTTTGATTTACCCTTTGGCATTGCGCCAATGGGTATGTGCAACCTTGCTTGGCCAGGTGCTGATAGGAATTTAGCGGAAGCCGCAAAGACGTTCAAAATACCACATTGTGTGTCTACGGCTGCTTCTTCAAGCCTCGAAGAACTTAAAGAATGGGGCGGTGATCAGACATGGTTTCAGCTTTACGTAAATGGACCTGTTAAAGAAGCATGGGCTATGGTTGATCGAGCAGATGCTGCAGGATATGCGACTTTAATTTTAACTGTTGATGTACCAGTTGTATCTCGTCGTGTCCGAGATTTGCGGAATGGCTTTGTTGTCCCTTTTAAAATAGGGTTGAAGCAATTTATAGATTTTGCACTACATCCAAACTGGTCTCTAAGTACTATTATGAAAGGAATTCCCGAGCCAAAAAACTTTCGGCACGGATCCCAAAATAATTTTGATAGAAACGCCAGCCGTGCTGGAGCTAATTGGGAATTTCTTGGAGAGTTAAGAGAAAAGTGGAAAGGCAACCTAATCGTAAAAGGTGTCATGGATCCAGAGGATGCCAAACGAATTCAAAATGCAGGAGTTGATGCAATATGGGTGTCTAACCATGGTGGCAGACAATTGGACGGTTCCCCACCAGCTTTGTTGGCTTTACCTGAAATACGAGAAAGCGTAGGGCCCAATTTGCCACTAATTTTTGATAGCGGCGTTAGAAGTGGTGAAGATATAGTGAAGGCTTTAGCGCTTGGGGCAAACTTTGTTATGCTCGGAAGGCCAATTATGCTGGCCATTGCGGCATCAAGCGAAAAAGGTCTCAACGACTATATTTCAATGCTTAAAGAAGAAATAAAAGTTGTTATGGCACAATTAGGCCTAAAAGATTTAAGTAAAATTTCTGGAGATGTTTTATACGACGATATCTCCACAAAAATGTAGATGGAATAAAATACAGTGCGTAAATTACAGCATATTAGGAGTATTATGAATGCAAAAAGCTAAACTACGTGGCGGCGCATTATTAGCCCAATCATTCAAAGAAAAGGGCGTTGATCACGTTTTCACTCTAGCCGGTGGTTTTTGCAACCCTGCTTTAGAAGGTTTCATGGAATGCCAAATGCCAGTCATGAATACTCCTCATGAACAAATTGCAGGTCACTTAGCTGATGGTCACGCAAGAATACACCGAAAGCCAACTGTTTGTTTAGTTGGACCTGAGGGTTTTACCAATGCAGTACCAGCTATGTTAGAAGCTATGGGGGAACGCAGTCCGGTAATTTTTGTTACAGGTTCATCAACTTTAAAGAGACAAGGTGCAGGTGGCTTTAAAGAAATAGATGACGTAGCAATAGCTAAACCTCTAGTTAAATATTCTGTCCAAATTACCGATGGAGAGCGAATTGGTGAATTTGTTGAGAGAGCTTGGCAAGCAGCAACTTCTGGATACCCAGGGCCTGTTCATCTAAGTTTGCCCGTCGATATCATGTTTTCCTCATTTGAAGCAGATGCGGGTAGAAATGAGCGCCCCTGGATTAGGCATCAAGTAGCACCACAAAGAGCCTGGCCTGAGCCAGCGCGACTATCAGAAATATTGAAAATCATAGAAAATTCTGAACGACCCTTAATTATTGGAGGTCATGGGGTTTGGTGGTCGCGGTCCGAAAAAAGCTTAGCAGACGTTGGCGAGAAACTTCTTATCCCAATTTTTAATGTGCCTTATCACACGAAATTATTAGGCGAGGACTGCACCGCAAACATGGGGCTTGCAGATTTTCATCAGTATCACCCGTCGAAAGCTGCAATACACGAAGCCGATACTATAATTATGGTGGGAGGGAGGCTGGACAACCAGATGAACTTTGGTAATCCACCATTTATTCCAAAAAATACAAAGCTTATTTGCATAAATGGAAGCAGCGAAGAATTAGAGTATAACTTTTCTGCTGATGAAATTCTTCTATCGCATCCAGCAGCATTTCTTGATGCAATGAAATCTATCGGCCGCACATGGAAAAATTGGTTTGAAATACAAATAGACCGGCGTAAAAAATGGGTTGAGGACTGGGAAAAACATCTATTGGAAGAAGCATCAGAAGATGCAAAATCGAAACGTAAAATGCATCCACTACAACTTGGCGTTGATATCATTTCAGAAATGAATGATGGCGATTGGCTCGTATTTGATGGTGGTAATACTCACTTTTGGAATGAGATTGCAGTAAATATTTCTGGTTGGCGGGGTAAGAAACTAGGTGGCATTATGCACCCTGGCAACTATTCACTTTTAGGCGTTGGAATTAGTTTTGGTGTTTCTGCAAAAGCTGCACATCCAGATAAAAATGTTGTTGTAATTTCAGGAGATGGTGCCTTTCTTTCAGGAGGTTTGTCCGTCGAAAGCGCTTTTCAGGAAGGCTTACCGATTGTTGTAGTTATAGATAACAATGGAGGTTTAGACTGCATAAGTCAGCAGCAGGAGCGACTTTTTTCTAATGGAAAACACTATGCAACTGATTTTCGTGATATTCCATTCCATACCATGTTTGAAGGTTTGGGCGGATATGGAGAGTTGGTTACCTCTAGAGATGAATTAAAACCTGCGCTAGCAAGAGCAATAAATAGTGGCAAGACCGCTTGCTTGAACGTAAAGTGCAGAGGCGTAATTAGTCCAATTGTTGCAGCTACTTCTGATAAACGGGACAAGGCATCTATTGAATAATGGCTATTATATCTTCGCATACGTTAAATGGAATGAATGGAACTCACGCAGGTGGATTCCCTGTTCGTTTGATCAATATCACAAAAAATTCAGAAATTTTTAGTACCAGTATAGACAATAATGGAAGGCTAGAAGAGAGCGTTGATTTATCACTTACCGATGCAACAGATAAGTTCGAGTTGATATTTGATACTGGCGCTTATTGGCATTCATTTGGACTATCAGGCTCAGATAATCAAATAATTAGCGAAGTGGTCTTGAGGTTTTCCATGCCAAGTAAAAATGCAAGGTACCATATGCCAGTAATTTTATCGCCTAATAGCTATTCAACATGGTCATCTCAGCCAGAATAAGGAAATTTGTATGACTGACGGCCTAAATATGTCACGTAGATTGAGACGCACTGCCTATACCAAAAATGTAGAAGCAGCTGGCGTCAGCGGGTACTCTATAGTTAATCATATGTTACTTCCAAAAGGTTTTCAGAAAACTGTTGAGGAAGATTACTGGCATTTGAGAGAGCATGTCCAAATTTGGGATGTTTCCTGCCAAAGGCAAGTAGAAATATCAGGTCCGGATGCTGAAAAATTAATTCAAATGATGACCCCCAGAAAGATATCAACTGCCAATATTGGGGATTGCTATTATCTTCCGATAATAGACGAAAATGCCGGAATTATAAATGATCCAGTCATGCTGAAAATTGGAGATGATAAATTCTGGCTTTCTGTGGCGGACAGCGACGTCTTACTCTACGCCAAAGGCATTGCATTAGGTTCTAAAATGGATGTAACAGTGTCTGAGCCAGATGTTTCACCTTTAGCAATTCAAGGCCCTAAAGCTGAGCAGTTAATCGCGAAAATATTTGGTGAACAGATTAAACATATAGGTTTCTTCAAGTTTGGATGGATTGAATTTAAAGGCACACAGCAACTCATTGCAAGATCGGGATACTCCCGGCAGGGTGGATTTGAGATATATTTGCAAAACAGTAAACTAGGCTCAGATCTATGGGATACGATTTGGGAAGCAGGTATTGAATTCAATATATCACCTGGTTGTCCCAACTTAATAGAAAGGATTGAGGGAGGACTATTAAGTTATGGTAATGAATTTACGAGAGAAAACAACCCATTAGAAATTGGCTTAGGTAAATTTTGTTCATTAGACGGCTCGGTTGATTATCTCGGTCGTACTGCTTTGGAAAAAATTGCCTCTAAGGGAGCAACAAAGGAAATTCGAGGTGTTATTTTCGGAGGTGATAAATGTCCAACTTGCTCTCTTCCCTGGCCAGTAATAGTTGAAAATAAAAACATTGGGCAAATCACATCTGCTATATGGTCTCCTCGACTTAAAAAAAATGTAGGACTTTCGTTGATTGACCAAAAATATTGGTCAGCGCAACAAACTGTAGAAGTTCACTGCCAAGATAACAAAATCCGTTCTGGTGAGATATCGTGTCTGCCGTTCAGTTAAATATGAACGAATGCCTAAGAAAGTTACAAAATGACGCTTAAGAATGAAAAAGAACTATCTCTTTCCACGAAAATAGCGCAGGCGCTGCATTATAACGACCCAGACACGGGATCTGTCGTACCACCAGTTGAGCACACGGCTACTTATTCACGTGACGAAAACTATGAGCCCCGCAAGGCTTACTGGTATAGGCGAGATGGGAATAAAACCACTCAAATAGCCGAAGAAATTATCGCTGAACTCGAAAATGCTGACATGTCACTTTTATTTTCATCTGGAATGTCGGCATGTACCGCAGTTTTAGAAATGTTGCCTCCAAACGCCCATATCGTTGTGCCAAAAGTGATGTACCATGGCGTTTTAGCTCAAATTCAAAATTTTAGTGAAAAAAACAGGATCCGTGTTGATTTTTACAACGCGGGCGACCTGATAAGTATGAAGGAAGCTATCAAAACTGGAGTTACTCAATTGGTATGGGTCGAAACTCCGAATAATCCGAATTGGGAGGTTACAGATATAGTTCAAGCTTCCAAACTAGCTCACGAAGCTAAAGCGAAATTGATTGTAGACGCAACCGCAACTCCTCCCACAATGACCAAATCGCTAGATCTTGGCGCAGACATATCGTTTCACTCCGCTACGAAATATCTTAATGGCCACTCCGATGTATCTGCAGGGGTTTTATCTTTTAAGAAATCAAACAAAGATTGGGAAAATCTCGCTGGTATTCGCAAACTACAAGGAACAGTTTTAAATTCGCAAGATGCATTTTTATTAATAAGAGGCTTACGCACTTTGTTTCTAAGAGTGGAAAAGAATAGTAAGAATGCAATGCTGTTGGCTAAGCATTTTGAAAGCCATAACTATATCGAAACAGTTTTATATCCTGGGTTAGAAAGCCACCCTAACCATCAAATTGCAAAACACCAAACAAATGGACAGTATGGCGGAATGTTATCAATTATTGTCAACGGTTCAGAAGCCGATGCGATCGATGTTGTTCGCAATTGTAAAGTTTTCTATCCAGCAACTTCTTTAGGTGGGGTGGAAAGCTTAATCGAACATAGAAAAACGGTTTCTGGGGAAGATTTCCCAGTAAACGAAAAGCTCATAAGAATTTCCGTTGGAATTGAAGACCCGCTGGATCTTATAAATGACTTGGAGCAAGCTCTCGAAAAAGTTTTCAAAAAAAAGGGGCAGTATTAACTGCCCCTCTGAATTGAAATAACTTTTTAAATTATTTTAATGCTAGATCAGTAATTTCATGAGTCCAAGCACCCTCTGGCATTTTTGTAATAACTGGATCTGAGCCACCAGTCATTAAACTGTCAACTGTACGTTGATAATCTGCAGGGTCTAGGGCTCCATTGCTGCCAGCAGTTAACTTAATTATTTCACCCATCTGGGTTGTGTTGTGCTCAACTGTCTGAGCTCCAGAGTCGTCGTTATCAACAACGATTTCGGCAGCCTCAGCTGGGTTTTGCTCAGCATATTTCCACCCTTTCATTGACGCTCTTACAAACCTAACCATCTTATCTTTGAAAGCTGCGTCTTTTAAGTTTTCTTCTAAAACATAAAGACCATCTTCAAGTGTCGCAACGCCTTCAGTCTCATATTTGAACACTGTTAATTCGGATGGTTTTAAGCCTTCAGCAAGAACCTGCCAATACTCGTTATATGCCATCGTCGAAACACATGTTGCATCACCTTGAGTTAGAGGAAGGATATCCCAACCTTGCTTAAAAACAGTAACTCCGTCAGCGCCACCGTCTACGGAAAGACCTAATTTATTCATCCAGCTTAAGAATGGATACTCATTACCATAATACCATACACCTAGGTTCTTACCCTTGAGGTCGGAAACAGAGTTTACTCCGCGATCTTTTCTACAAGTAAGCATCATTCCGGAACTTTTAAAAGGTTGAGCAATATTAACCGCTGAAAGTCCTTTTTCTCTTGCGGCTAAAGCAGATGGCATCCAATCGACTGCCACATCCGCGCCACCTCCAGCAAGGACTTGCATTGGCCCAATATCTGGTCCCCCTGGTTTGATGGTAACATTTAAACCTTCCTCTTTATAAAATCCTTTGTCTTGTGCCACATAATATCCAGCAAACTGCGTTTGTGTTACCCACTTTAGCTGAATTGTTACATCATCTGACGCTGTGGCCATGGATGCAACCAACATAACAACGCCACCAAGGGCGAATTTAAATAAATTTTTCATATATATTCTCCTTTAACTACAATTTTATTCTGATCTTCCTCTTTGCGATGGGTGCCAGAAGGTTACTACCTTTTCCAACAAAACAATCCCACCATAAAACAACGACCCTGTTATTGCCGCTATTGTTATCTCTGCCCAGACCATGTCTAACGCAAACCTGCCGACTTCCGTTGAAATCCTGAATCCAATCCCTTTAATCGGCGATCCAAAAAATTCAGCGACAATTGCTCCGATTAATGCTAGGGTAGAACAGATTTTAAGTCCATTAAAAATAAAAGGCATTGCAGCAGCTAATCTCAATTTTATCAACGTTTGAAATGATGTTGCATTATATGTCTGCATTAAATCACGATGAATTTTATCAGACATTTGAAGGCCTTGTATAGTATTTATCAGCATGGGAAAAAACACCATCACTGTAACTACAGCGGATTTTGATTCCCAGTCAAAACCAAACCACCTTACCAATATTGGTGCCGTGCCAATAATGGGAAGAGCTGCCATAAAAGTTCCAATCGGCAATAACCCACGTTCTAGAAACTTAAAGCGATCTGCTAGAAGAGCGACAACAAAAGCTGCTGAACAACCAAATATATATCCACTTAAAGCTCCTTTGACGAAAGTCTGTACAAAATCAACCCAAAGAATTGGAACGCTGCTAATTAATTTTACAAATACTAAAGACGGGGCTGGGAGAATTACTGGACTTACATCAAAGGCACTGATTGAAGCCTCCCAAACAAGTAATAACGATACTCCGAATAAGATAGGAGGCAGTACCATTTTAGTTTTAGTGAGAGCTGATTGACCAATAAAAATATTTATTATCCAAGCGGCTATCCAAAAAATGATAGAAATTAAGAAAAAACTATTCATTGAACAACCATCATTCTTTTAAAAACAAAGGCCTGAATTATACTGATCAAGCCAACCAATGAAGCTGCAAGAATAGCTGCAGTAAATAATGCACTCCAGATTTGGATTGTTTGTCCATAATAACTACCCGAAAGCATTCTAGCCCCCAAACCGGCGATCGCGCCAGATGGTAGTTCTCCAACAATTGCTCCGACAAGCGATGCTGCCATCCCGAGCTTCAGAGAGGTAAATAAAAAAGGAATTGACTTCGGGAGCCTTAATTTAATTAAAATCTGAAACCGTGAGGCCGACCAAGTTTTCATTTGATCAATTTCAAGTAAATCAGGTGACCTTAGTCCCTTAACCATGCCCACTACAATTGGAAAAAAGGAAAGGTACATTGATATAACAGCCTTAGGGAGTAGCCCGGTAAAACCAATTGAACTCAATACGACAATGATCATAGGAGCTAACGCCAAGATTGGTATCGTTTGGCTCGTAATAATCCATGGCATCACACTTAAATCTGTCGCTTTGTCATGGACAATGGCTAAAGCTAATAAAATACCTAAAAGCGTCCCCAGCATGAAGCCAGCCAATGTCGCCGATAACGTTATCCAACCATGGTAGACAAGCGATCGCTTAGACGTAACTTTTTTATCAAAAATCGTCTTATACATTTCATAGCCTACCTGATGGGGTGTCGGTAATTTAGGCTTCTTCTGAGACCAGGTATCATGAACAAGCTCAGAAAAACTAAGTTTCTGACCGTTCCTTTCTGCCTTGTCTAAGGCCCATGACGAATTCAATACTATTGAGAAACTATACCAAATTAGCACTATAAAAGTGGAGATTGTTATTACTGGAAGGACCGCTTTATTCATAACTATGCCCCGCCCTTAAACCTTCTCTTACTCTTTGGGCAATATCAATAAACTCTTTCGTATCTCTTATCTCCAAGGGTCGTTTATCAGGCAAATCACTTTCAATTATATCAATAATTCGTCCCGGACGAGGAGACATAACAACAATTTTAGTGGATAGGTATACCGCTTCTGGTATCGAGTGAGTTACAAAACAAATTGTTTTTTCTGTTGAGTGCCAAAGTTTTAGCAACTGTTCGTTTAAATAGTCTCTTACTATTTCATCCAAAGCACCAAAAGGTTCATCCATTAATAAAATATCAGCATCAAATGCTAAAGCCCTTGCAATAGATGCTCTTTGTTGCATGCCACCAGACAGCTGCCATGGAAATTTCTTCTCAAAATCTTCTAGCTCAACTAACTTTAAAACTTTTTCAACTCGTTCTTTTTGCTCAGACTTACTTATCCCCATTATTTCTAATGGTAAGCGTATATTTTTTCCTATTGTGCGCCACGGATATAATCCCGCTGATTGAAAAACATATCCATATGCCCGACTTTCTCGGGCAGCTTTTGGAGAAACACCATTAATCGTGATAGTCCCATCTGTTGGCTGGTCCAGATCCGCCATAACTCTTAAAAATGTTGTTTTACCGCAACCAGATGGCCCAATAAAACTTATAAAATCACCTTTTGTTATATCAAGGTTTACATCTTTTAAAGCATGCACAGGTCCGTCGTCGGTTTGGAAAGTTAAATCTAACGATTTCGCAGAAATTACTGTTTCGTCTGTCACTGGTTATCCCTAAATCTTAAACACCTGTAGCTGGTATTCCGGTGCGCTTCACCGGAGTTGGAGACGTAAGATCTTTCCAATTTGAAAGAGCTTGGTTTATTGGTGTGTTCCCTTTTCGTGCAACAAATTCACCATGGCCCTCTTTAGTATTAATTTCACCATCAGAAACTGCAACGTAACCCCTGGTTAATGTGTACCTGGGCAAACCAGTGACCTTGTGACCCTCAAAAACATTATAGTCAATTGCTGATTGTTGAGAGGATGCCTTGATTGTTTTAGACTTTTCAGGATCCCAGACAATCAAATCTGCGTCCGCTCCAACTAATATGGCTCCTTTTTTGGGATAGCAATTTAATATTTTGGCTATGTTTGTGGAAGTAACTGCTACAAATTCGTTCATGGTTAGTCGGCCAGTCCTAACACCATGGGTCCACAACATAGGTAACCTGTCTTCAAGCCCACCTGTTCCATTTGGAATTTTAGTGAAGTCACCTACACCAAAACGTTTTTGTTCTGTTGTAAAAGCACAATGATCAGTTGCAACAACACTTAAAGATCCTGATTGCAAACCAGCCCATAAGCTATCTTGGTGCATTTTATTTCTAAACGGCGGTGACATAACTCGACGAGCAGCGTGATCCCAGTCCTTATTAAAATACTCACTTTCATCAAGTGTTAAATGTTGTATTAAAGGTTCACCCCAAACTCGCTTCCCAGCTTGCCTAGCACGCCGAATTGCTTCGTGGGATTCCTCACAGGAAGTATGAACGACGTAAAGTGGAACGCCAGCCATATCAGCAATCATAATAGCACGATTTGTTGCCTCACCTTCGACTTGGCTAGGGCGAGAATATGCATGAGCTTCAGGACCATTATTTCCTTCGGCCAAAAGTTTTGCGCTCAGTTCTGCTACGACATCGCCATTCTCGGCATGAACCATTGCAATTCCACCAAGCTCCGCGAGACGAGAAAAAGATGCATACAATTCGTCATCATTTACCATTAAAGCACCTTTGTAAGCTAAGAAATGCTTAAAAGTACTGATGCCTCGTTCCTCTATTACCGTTTTCATATCGTTAAATACTTGCTCACCCCACCACGTTACAGCCATATGAAAAGAGTAATCACAATTTGCCCTTGTGGATTTATTATCCCAGCGTTTTATCGCATCAAGCAAACTTTCGCCTTGGTTTGGAAGAGCAAAGTCCACTACCATCGTGGTTCCACCTGCCAGTCCTGCTCTGGTACCACTTTCGAAATCATCGCTTGAATATGTGCCCATAAATGGCATCTCTAAATGCGTATGGGGATCAATACCGCCAGGCATAATAAAGCAATCTGTTGCATCCAGTTCAGTGTCACCTGAAAGATTTTGTCCGATCTCACTTATTTTTGAACCTTCAATCAAAATATCAGCTTTGTAAGTCAAATCATGAGTTACAACAGTTCCATTTTTAATTACCTTCGACATTTCTGAGCTCCTAAGGATTATGACTATTGAATAATCGCAGTATTCAATACTGCGTGAAGAAGAACATCAGTACCAGCCTGTGCCCATTCTTTTGAGATTTCTTCAGCCTCGTTATGACTTAAGCCGTCTTCACAGGGGCACATGATCATTGCAGTTGGGGCAAGATCATTTATCCAGCAAGCGTCATGTCCAGCTCCCGAGATGATATCCATATGACTGTAACCAAGTTCCTCTGCAGCTTCTCTAACGGCTGAAACGCAACCTTCATCAAAAGCTGGAGGATCAAATTGACCAACGATTGAACACTCAAATTCAACGCCAATCTCCTCACATAATTTTGGTGCCCGCTCCTCAAGCTCAGCAACCATCGATTGCAGTTTATCTAACAAGTGCGTGCGCATATCAATGGTACACACAATTTGACCTGGTATAATATTTCTAGAGTTTGGATAAACATCGATATGTCCAATTGCGCCAACGGCATTGGGTTGATTTTTCATAGCAATTTCGTGAACCAATTCCGTAACCAAAGCTAGACCTCTTCCAGCATTTTTTCGCATATGCATGGGTGTTGAGCCAGTGTGGCTCTCTTTTCCTGTAATTTTACACTCTATCCAGCGTAGACCTTGGCCGTGCGTCACGACGCCTATATCTTTATTTTCAGCTTCCAGTATGGGCCCCTGCTCAATATGCAATTCAAACATTGCATGCATCTTTCTTGAGCCAACTTTTTCATCACCAACCCAGCCAATCCGCTTAAGTTCATCACCAAATTTTTTTCCGTCACTGTCAGTTCGATCATACGCCCAGTCTTGTTCATGCCTACCTGCAAATACACCCGACGCGAGCATTGCTGGAGCAAACCTTGTTCCCTCTTCATTTGTCCAATTAACGACTACTATTGGATGCTTTGTCGAAACATCAAGATCATTAAGTGTCCTAACTAGCTCCAAGCCTCCGAGAACACCTAAAACACCATCATATTTCCCTCCCGTCGGTTGAGTATCAAGATGTGAGCCCACATACACTGGTAAAGCGTCAGGATCTGTACCAGCCCTGGTTGCGAACATATTGCCCATAGTATCAACGCCCATATCCATTCCAGCTTTCTCACACCAAGTCTGAAAAAGAGCACGTCCTTCTGCATCTTCGTCCGTTAATGTTTGCCGATTATTTCCACCAGCAACTCCGGGCCCAATTTTGGCCATTTCCATTAAGCTGTCCCATAATCGGTCTGGATCAATCCTTAAATTTTTTACGCTTACCACGTCAAAATTCCTCACTACAAAAATTTGCCATAAACTGGTCCTCACAACTCTGGAACAAATAAACGATAGCGGTCAATAAATTTTTGACCAAATGGACAATTTTTCTTAAATTTTTTTCATTCTTGTTCTAGAGTTGCTTAAATAATGCCTAATAATGATATCTTTATATCTATTGAGTGACTTAAGGATACCTAAAAAGAACTGAAGATTAAGAGTAAAAAAATAATGAACGCAGTTGCAGAGAAAAATCTTTCCAGAATTCAAAGAGAAAAACGCGGCAAAATTCAAAA
>Ga0208130_1000675_pt1 | contig 17406 bp, 18 predicted proteins | sample ETNtaG_31_FD_185771 | JGI IMG/M metagenome (GOLD analysis project Ga0208130, IMG submission 185771) | Marine microbial and viral communities from oxygen minimum zone, Eastern Pacific Ocean - ETNP201310SV78 (SPAdes) (version 2) | ecosystem: Environmental > Aquatic > Marine > Oceanic ...
AAAAGCGCAGAGGAGGTCAAATTCGCCTCACAAGGACCATCTCAGCAAGATCCATGCATCTTTTGAGATGTATGGATCTTGATTCCTTCATGCAGTGAAGTCCATCCCAAATAGCATTCATGTCGATTGAGCTGAAGATTATTCACGCTGCGCAGAGCACACAGTCCTGTAGAAATTCCTTCTCAGATACGACAACCCCAAGTCGCCATTCCCCCTGAGACCACAACTGGGCAGCAACCTTGAGATTCAAACCGTGATGCACAGCAGTCCGAAGGTTGGAGCCCACCTCCCAAAAACCAAGATCCTGCGCCAAAGAGCCTTGTTGCCACTTGATCGCAGCCTCCTTCAGCAGCCATCGGTCCAATACCTGCTGTCGCAGCTGGTCGCCTTCCAGCTCCATCAGCTCACCCTGCTCGAACTCGGTGAAAAAACGGCGCACTAAAGCCGCCGCCGCATGGATCTTTCGATCGGCACGCTCCAGGTCAACTCCGATGGGCTGTTGAGACCAACCCAGCAGACAGGCATCAGCACAGTGGCTGAGGCTGACATAGCCCCACCCATCCGGAAGCTGAGGTGGAGCACCCGGTGGTGCGGTCAGCGGCACCTCCAAAGGGTCAACACCATGCAGGGAAGACAGACAACTGCGCATCCAGCCGCGTGAGGCCAGGAACTGCTGTGCCCGAGACGCCGTCAGCCCTGCGGCACAAGCACGCTCCTGGCTGCTCACAACAAGGTCGCCAGCCGGAGCATCAAGACCGATCTGCTGCATCCACAACGCAGTTACGCTGCCGCCGACAGTCCGGTTATCCATGACTCTGCAGATCGGCGATCCCGCCCCTGACTTCACACTTCCAGATGAGAACGGCGAGCCCCTCACGCTTTCATCTCTGAAAGGACAGCGAGTGGTGATCTATTTCTATCCCAAGGATGCGACGCCAGGCTGCACCAAAGAAGCTTGCAACTTCCGCGACCGCTGGAGCGATCTCAAGGCCAATGGCATCAAGGTGCTGGGCATCAGCAAAGACAACGCTGCATCGCACACACGCTTCATTGCCAAGCAAGAACTCCCCTTCACCCTGCTCACCGACGAAGAACCATGCGCAGTGGCCAGCAGCTACGAAAGCTACGGCCTGAAGAAATTCATGGGCCGTGAATTCATGGGAATGATGCGTCACACCTTCGTGGTGGATGCTGAGGGCAAGCTTGAGTTGATCTACAGAAAGGTCAAAGCCGATTCAATGGCTGATCAAGTGCTGAGCGATCTGGGGCTGGGCTGACCAGCGTCACCAGCGACTGCATCACCAGTTCAGGGGCATGATTCAGCTCAAGCCCCTGGGTCTGCAGAGCTTGCACCAGCAGCGGAGCATCTCCGCCGCAGAGCCAAAGCGGAGAAGGATCAAGGTCCTGGGCTCGGAGAATCAAGCCGACAAGACTTTCGATCACTCCCCGGCGCATCGCCTCACACGAATCCCTGGGGAACGACAGGCCATCGCAGGGCTCCTGCCTCTGGTCGTCAGGATCTGTCAGCGCCTGAGTGCCTGCTGCCATGGCCTGCAACTGCAGCCTCAATCCGGCCGCAAGCCAGCCGCCATTGAAGGCACCGTCTGCAGTCACGCGCGTGAGGCTGAGCACGGTGCCGGCATCAACAACCATCAATGGGCCAGCCTCTGCTGACTGGGTCCAGGCGCCCCATCCCGCCAGCGCCCTGTCGATGCCAAGCCAGTCAGGCACGTTGCGAAGCGGAATCGCATCCAGGCAGAGACGCCTGTCCGGCCTGAGCACGGAATGGGCAGGTACAGGTCCCACTGCCGCCCACGAGCAAAGTGGTGGAGATCCCTCCAACAGCGACAGTTGCGGCTGGGAATGGCTGTAGCTCCAGACACCGCTCCTGGATTGCTCGGCCCAGTGCCAGCGACTATTGCCGATCAGCAGACAGCGCTGCTCAGAGGCCATGGTCAGATGCCATCGCCCATCACTCCGGGCACGTGGATTCCGCACTCCTGACGCTGTCCACCGAAGCGGGTGCCGCGGCCCTCGGACTCAAGGCCGTCTGGAGCACTGGAATGCCAGTCGCCAACGGTGGAATACCCCTGATCGAAGAGCGGATGCTGAGGCAGGTCATGCTCCTGCATGTAATAGAAGACATCCCGATTGGTCCAACGCAACAAGGGGCGTAGAGACAGACGCTCACGAATCGGATCGAGCACGGTCATGGTCTTGCGCAGCTCTGTCTGGCCGCGTCGCACACCACTGGCCCAGCAGCTCACCTCGCGTCCACTCAGTGCTTCCTCCAGCGGCTCCACTTTGCGGAGACGCAGATACAGATCGAGGTCCTGCTCTCGTCCGGTCTCCCAGAGCCTGCCGTGGACTGCTTCCATGCGGGCAGGAGACATCGAAGACTGCGCCACAACGAGCCGAGTGCCCAGTCGCTCGCAGAGAGTGCTGGCATAGCGATAGGTCTCTGCGGGCAGATATCCCGTGTCCACCCAGATCACAGGCACGGTCTCTCCTCCGGAGAGGCGGCTGAGCATGTGCAGCAAGACAGACGACTGGATCCCAAAGCTGGTGGTCATCGCGAAGCCAGACCCGAATCGATTGAGTGCCCACTGCAGACGCTGCAGAGGCTCAAGCGGCTCCAGCTCCGCGCGCAGGGTTTCGAGACCGGCAGCCGCCGTGCCGGAATCCACACCACCAGCGGTGCTGATCATGTCTGTGGTGCCCTGGCTCATGCACTCCATCCTCCAATGCCGAGGTGACCACAGGTCTGCCTATGGTTTCAACACGCACCAGAGAATGCCTTGACTCCCCCTGCCAGCGGGCAAATTCAACCGATCGTGGTGATCGGTGGTGGATTTGCCGGATTGTCAACGGCGCTTGCCTTCAGTCGCCTGCATCCAAGACCAGCGGTCGTGCTGATCGAACCTCGTGACCGCTTCGTCTTCGTTCCCCTGCTCTACGAATTAATGAGCGGAGAGCTGAAGGGATGGGAGGTTGCACCTGACTACGCATCGTTGCTGCAGGGACATGGGATCAGTCACCTGCAAGACCGTGCCAGCTCCATCGACCTCGATGCCCGGTCCGTCACCACAGCATCGGGGCGCGCCCTGCATTACAGCCAGCTTGTGATCGCCACAGGTGCACAACCCGAAGACTTTGGAATCCAAGGAGTCCGGGACAACGCCCTGAATTTCCATACCCTCTCTGATTTACAACCTCTGCAGGAGCGAGTGCAGGAGCTGCGTCGGCGCCCATCAGGCACGAGCTCCCTGGTGATTGCTGGTGCGGGTGCCACTGGGGTTGAACTGGCTTGCAAGCTCGTGGACATGCTCAACGGTGCCGCCACAGTGCAACTCGTTGAGCTCGGTGATCAGATCCTGCCGAGATCGAAAGCCTTCAACAGGGAGCAGGCCGAGAAAGCCTTGAAGAAGCGTGGTGTCACGGTTCACCTCAACACCAAAGTGGAGTCTGTGACAGCAACTTCGGTGATGCTGAGCGGAGCACAGGGCTCGTCCCAGCAGAATCATGACGGACTGATCTGGACCGCAGGCAGCCGTCCCAGCATTCCTGACATCTCTCCCAAGTTGGAGCTCCATCAGGGGCGACTGCCAGTGACTGAATCGCTCCGCCTGCAGGGTTATCCGGAGGTTCTGGCTCTCGGAGATATTGCTGTGAATCCTGATGCCGATGAGCTTTCCAGCTGGCCTCATTCGGCTCAGGCAGCCATCCAGCAAGGTCAATTTGCAGCTCAGGAGCTGAAGGCAAAGCTGCGGGACCGTGATGCAAACACTTTTGTGTTCAATGATCTCGGCGAAATGCTCAGCCTCGGCATTGGCGATGCCTCGATCACCGGTCTAGGCCTCACCCTTGCCGGTCCTCTGGCCTTCAAGCTACGCCGACTGACCTATCTGACCCGGTTACCAGGTCTATCGCTGGGGCTTCGCGCAGCCGGAGCCTGGCTGGTCAGTCCTTGAAACAGGCTCACCTGGCAGGACGAACCAGGGGGCTGCGTCCATCACAGCTCAAACAGCTGGATCGTCTCAGCCATCGTCGCCACCCCGATGAGTCCGGCGCCGACGTTTTCACGCTGGAGCGGCTTGCCGAGCTGGCTGTGAAGCTCGAGGAAACACTGCATCTGCTGATCGACGACCGTGGCGTCTGCCGACTGCTTTGGGTTGGCCCTCTCGGAGAATCCGATCGACTGGACCGACATCTTCAGGGCGGCTCCAGGCGCCGCCCCAGGCAATGGCGCCTGATCAGCACGCTGCATGAACGGCGTTCTCCGGAGCTGGTCCCTGATGGTCGCGATGCGGTGATCGCCCTGGATGTTCAGCCGGAGTCGTGGCTGCGTTATCAGGCAGTGATCTCTCCCAGTGGCATCCGTTCCGGTGCCCTCTGGGTTCCAAATCCCCAAGCAGAGAGCGGCTGGAGTTGTGGCGAAACGGGCGATCTAACGATGCTCTGCCACTGCGACACCCCTGCGGGGCAAGGAGATCCGCATGGCGAACCCTTTCAGTCAGCGCAGGAGCACACGGCAACGGTGGACCAGGTGCTGCTGCTCACGCTCACCGGCACGGACCCAGCACGGAACGAGCGTGAGCTGGCCGAACTGGAAGGGTTGGCCCGCAGTGCCGGTGCAAGAACAGTTGCCGTCTGCCGCCAGCGTCAGGGACAGATCAATCCTCAGACCCTCTGGGGCACAGGCAAACTGCAAGAGGCTGCTCTGGACATCCGCAAGCACGGCGCCACGCTCGTGATCACCGACAGAGAGCTCACCCCTGTTCAAGCCAGGAACCTGGAGCGGCTACTGGACAGTCCCGTCATGGATCGCAGCGAGCTGATCCTCGACATTTTTGCCCAGCGGGCCTCCAGTGCTGCAGGTCGCCTGCAAGTGGAACTGGCCCAACTCCGCTACAGACTGCCAAGGCTTGCCGGACGCGGATTGAGCCTGTCTCGGCAGGGGGGTGGCATTGGCACCCGCGGACCTGGAGAAACCCAGCTTGAAAAAGACAAGCGTGCCATCAGCCGACGCATCGAACACCTGGGCCGGGAATTGCGCCAGCTGGGAGCACACCGAGCCCGGCTGAGAGAGCGACGTCAGGACATTCCCGGTGTGGCTCTCGTTGGGTATACGAATGCCGGCAAGTCATCGCTGCTCAATGCGCTGTGTGATCGCGCTCAAGGAGGCCCGGTCCAAGCCGAAAATATTCTGTTCGCGACCCTCGATCCCACGACACGTCGGCTCTGCTTGCCGAGGGCTGGAGCAGCACCCCGCGAGCTGTTGATCACCGACACGGTGGGATTTATCCGTGAACTGCCGGCCCCTTTGATGCAAGCCTTCATGGCCACGCTGGAGGAAACCCGCAATGCAGACCAGCTCCTGCTGGTGGTGGATCTCGGAGATCCCGATTGGCAGGGACAACTCAAAGCCGTGCACTCCATCCTCGACAGTCTTGGCTGTGAGCAGCCCAGACAGGTGCTGGCCAACCAGATCGACCGATGTGATGCAGGAGCTTTGCAGCGGATCCGTGAACTGGAGCCCGAAGCCCTCTACCTCTCCGCCACGCAGGGGACAGGCCTGAAGGGTCTGCGAACATGGCTTGAACAGACGTTCTGGGAGTCCACACCAGAAACAGTCAGCCCACCTGTCACGGAGCCAACAGGCGCACCCCCCAATGGTTGAGCTCAGTGCCGCTCTGCAGAACGGAGACGCTCTGGTCACGCTCGCTGTGCTGTTGATCGCGGTGGCCCTGTTCATCAGCGGCGCCATGGCGCCAGAGCTGGTGGGGCTGCTCAGTGTCTCGCTGCTGATGATTGGCGGAGTGCTGACCCCTCTACAGGCCCTGAGCGGCTTCGGCAGCCCAGCACTGATCACGCTGATGGGACTGTTCGCCGTTTCAGCAGCCCTGTTCCGCAGCGGCGCCCTTGATCGCCTGAGAGAACTGATTGCCTCCGAACGCATCCGTACTCCCAGGCGCATGGTGGGTCTGCTGACCCTGGTGGTGGCACCGATCTCTGGCGTGGTGCCCAACACCCCGATTGTGGCCAGCCTGCTTCCGGTGCTGGAGAGCTGGTGCCAAAAGCGAGGGATCGCACCATCCAGGGTTCTTCTGCCTCTGTCATTCGCCACACTGCTGGGCGGCACCCTGACCCTGCTGGGCAGCTCCGTGAATCTGCTGGCCAGTGACGTCAGCCAACAACTGGGCTATGGGTCCCTGGATCTCTTCAGCTTCAGCGCCATCGGCGTGCCGGTCTGGCTCGCCGGAGCGAGCTACATGCTGCTTGCCCCTCGCGCCCTGCTGCCAGACCGAAATGTGCCCGATGATCAGCTCAGCACCAACCAGTCGCTGACTGGATACTTCACCGAAGTCACCATCCCAGGTTCGTCCTCGCTTGTCGGACAGACCCTGAGGCACAGCAGGCTGCAACGTCGCTTCGATGTCGACGTTCTCGAGCTGCAGAGAGGTGGCGAGCGAATCCTTCCACCCCTGGCCGACCGCTGCATCGAGGCGGAAGACCGCCTACTGCTGAGGGTCACACGCGCAGATCTGCTTCGCCTGCAACAGGACCACACGATTCAGCTGGCCTCCGCCAATCGTCCTTCCGCTGATCATCTCGACGTCGTCAACGCCGAGCCAGCCCTGTCCAGCGAAGGCGCAGACGGTCAGAAAACCGTGGAGGTTCTGCTGCCAGCTGGGTCCACATTGGCTGGTGCAAGTCTGCGGGAGCTGCGCTTTCGACAACGCCATAACGCAACGGTGCTTGCACTCCGGCGAGGCCAGCAAACGGTTCAGGAGCGACTTGGCCAGGCCGTTCTGCGTGAGGGCGATGTGCTGCTGCTGCAAGCCCCTCTGGATGCGATCCGAGGGCTTCAGGCCAGCAACGATCTGCTGGTGCTCGACCAGCTTGAAAACGATTTACCCACCATCCGTCGCAAGCCTCAGGCCGTGACCATTACGGCTCTGATGCTGCTGGTGCCCACAGTCACCGCCGTGCCCCTGGTTGCCGCAGTGCTGATGGCCGTTGTGCTGCTGGTGCTGATGGGATGCCTAAGAACAGGAGAGGTTCAGCGCTCGATCAGACTGGATGTGATTCTTCTGCTCGGATCTCTTTCCAGCTTCAGTGTGGCTCTGCAGACCAGTGGCTTGGCCAATGCCATGGCATCCGACATGGAGAGGCTGCTCCTGAACTGGCCGGCTTACTGGGCGTTACTGGTGATTTTTCTGGCCACCAATCTGATTACCAGCGTGATGAGCAATGCCGCCTCGGTGGCACTGCTGGTTCCTGTGGCCACGCAGCTCGCACCCTCTCTGAGTCTTACCCCCCAGGCTCTGTTGCTCACTGTGCTGTTTGGAGCCAGTCAGTCGTTTCTCACTCCGATGGGATACCAGACCAACCTGATGGTTTTCGGACCAGGGCGTTACCGCTTCTTCGATGTGGCTCGCTACGGAGCCGGTCTCACGTTGCTGATGACCTTCCTGGTTCCAGGACTGATCCTTGCCCAGGCGGGAGGAGGCTAAGCGCATGGCACTGCCTCGGGCCATTCATCGCACTCAGGCTTGGTACCGGCGCCTCACCGTGCCCCAGTTCACGGTGGTGACGGGATTGCTGGTGATCACCCTCGGGACACTGCTGCTGTCCAGCCCGCTCTGCTCCAGCACGAGTGTCGGACTCTGGGAAGCCTTATTTACAGCAACCTCCGCGGTCACCGTGACAGGCCTCACCGTGATCGACGTCGGCAAGGATCTGACCGTCGTCGGCCAAGGCGTTCTGGCGGTCATGATCCTGGTGGGAGGCCTCGGACTGATGGCGATCACCACCTTCCTGCAGGGATTTGTGGTGCGGGGAGCTTCCCTACGACGTCGCCTGGATCGTGGCCAGACCCTCGATCAATTCGGCGTGGGTGGCGTCGGCGGCACGTTCAGAAGCATTGCCCTCACTGCAGCGGTGCTGATCATGGTGGGCGCCGTTGTGCTCTACACCTACGGTTTTTCAGACCTTCCTGCGGGTGGAGAAAGGCTGTGGGCATCGGTGTTTCACAGCATCTCGGCCTACAACAACGCGGGGTTCGGCCTCTGGAACGACAGCCTCGAGAGCTACCGAACAAATCGGGTGGTGAATGCCGTGATCATGCTGCTGATCGTTCTGGGTGGACTCGGCTGGCGTGTGACCAGCGATCTCTGGAGCAACCGTCAACGACTTAAACGCCGCAATCTCAGTCTTCACACACGACTGGTGCTAAGAACCTCGATTCTGCTGATCCTGATCGGGACCTTCGGGCTACTGCTGACTGAATCCCTCTCCAAAGGGCACATCCTCACCACGATGGGCTGGCCTGAGCGGCTGATGAGCGCCCTCTTCGAATCCGTGAGTGCTCGCACAGCGGGCTTCACCACTGTTCCACTCTCCGAACACAGTGTTTCCGACTCCGGACTCTTGCTGCTGATGGCCCTGATGTTCATCGGAGCCAGCCCTGGAGGCACTGGTGGAGGCATCAAGACCACCACGGTGGCAGCACTGATGGCCGCCACGCGATCCACACTTCGCGGTCAGGATGATGTCGTCATCCGGCATCGTCAGATTCCCGACAAGGTGGTGCTGAGGGCCGTGAGCATCGTGATGGCATCGCTGATGTTTGTGCTGGTGATGGCACTGCTTCTTGCCCTCACCACCAATCAGAACGGCGAAGAGCCACTCACCTTCCTGGAACTTCTGTTCACTTGCATCTCAGCCTTTGCCACCGTGGGGATGGACCTGGGCGTCACTGAACAGCTCGGGCGCTTTGGTCAGCTGATCCTGGTGGTGGGAATGTTTGTGGGCCGACTGGGGATCCTGCTGCTGCTGAGTGCCATCTGGGAGAGCTTCGACCGAAACCAGCTGCAGCGCCAGAATCGGATTGGTTATCCCCGTGAGGATCTCTATGTCTGAACGCGACTCGTTGGGGCTCATGCCATGAGGGATTGGTGGCACTGGTCGCCTGCTGAAGACAGCGACCCCCGCAGCTTTGGCATCGTGGGCGTCGGACGCTTCGGCAGTGCTGTTTGCCGCCAGTTGATGCAGAGCGGAGCAGACGTGCTTGCTGTGGATCGTTCCCCGAAGGCGATCGAGGAACTCCGGCAACTCGAGCCGTCGATCGAAGCAAGGGTCCTCGACTGCACCGACGAGGAATCGCTCAGGGAAGCCGGCATCCTCGACATGGACACCGTGGTCGTGGCGATCAGCGAACCGATCGAAGCCAGCATCACAGCCACCCTGATCGCCAAAGACAGCGAGGGCACTCGAGTGCGCCGGGTGATTGCGAGGGCCACCAGCGATCTGCACGAAAAAATGCTGAAACGCGTTGGTGCCGACCGCGTGGTGTTTCCTTCGCGGATGCAAGGAGAGCGCCTGGGTCTTGAACTAGTTCGGCCCAATCTGATGGAGCGGTTGGAGCTCGACGAGCTCAACTCGATCGAGGAGATCAAAGTGCCGGAGCGCTTTGTTGGACTCTCACTGCGCGATCTCAACCTGCGTAAGAACTACCGCGTCAATGTGCTGGCAGCCGGCCCGGCTGCCGACCTGATGGTGAATCCACCCGCAACACACGTTCTGATGGAAGGCCACGTTCTGGTGGTGATGGGTTTGACGGATGACCTCCAGAACCTCCCCCGCACCTGAGCGGAATCATGCGCGTTCTCGGGCTAATGAGCGGCACCAGCGCCGATGGAGTGGATGCCGTTCTTGCTGAGTTCAGTGGACGATCAAGCCGCCCACGCTGGACCCTGATCCACAGCGCTTTCTGCCCTTATCCCTCAGATCTACGCAAGCGCATGCTGGCCGTGGCCCAGGGTGAAGCAGCGCCTGCAGCGGCCTTTCTAGAACTGGCTGAAGCGATCACTGATCATCAGGCAAAGGCTGCTGAAGCATGCGATCCCGATCGTTCAGCCAGCCTCGTTGGCTGCCATGGTCAAACCATCTGGCACCGCCCACCTGACTGCGACACAAGAGGCCAGAGCCGGCGTGGGAGCAGCTGGCAGATGCTTCAGGGTCCGCTGCTCGCACAAATACTGCAGCGACCTGTGGTGTACGACTTCCGAGCCGCCGACTTGGCTCTGGGAGGGCAGGGTGCACCCCTGGTACCCATGGCCGATGCGGCTCTGATCGGCAGGATCGAAGGCTGGCGGGCACTGCTGAATCTCGGCGGCATCGCCAACATCACCCTGATTCCCCCATCACGCGGTCCAGACCGGAAACAACCTGTGCTCGGCTGGGACTGCGGCCCCGCCAACAGCCTGATTGACCTAGCGATGACCGTCTTTAGCGATGGGAAAGAGCGCTGTGACAAGAACGGAGCCATGGCTGCGCTGGGGCAGGTGATGGATGAGCCGCTGACGAGCTGGCTCCGTGAGCCCTATTTCCTGAAGAGAGCACCGAAGTCGACCGGTCGGGAGCTGTTCGGTCTCAAAGATCTGGAACGGAGGCTCAGCGAGCTTCAACCGGCCTGCCCCGAAGACCAAATGGCCACACTCACAGCGTTGACAGCTGCAGTGGCAGCTCAGGATCTACAGCATCTGAGCGATCTCGACCTTCCCCTGCCCGTAGAGATGGTGGTGGCCGGTGGAGGTCGCCGCAACAGAACTCTGATGCGGGAATTGCAGGCGCGTTGCCATGGCCTCAGAGTGCGCCCAAGCGACGAGCTGGGACTGCCATGCGAGACGCGCGAAGCCCTGGTGTTCGCGCTGCTGGCCTGGTGGCATCACCGCAATCATCCCGGCAATGCGCCATCGATCACTGGATCTCAACGCAGCTGTGTTCTGGGGGTCCGCGCCGAACCGGCCTGAACCCTCTCAGCCGGGTCGGTGCAACCGCAACCGCCTGGGAGCGCCCCGGAGTCGACGAGGCTGCTGCGCCTCGAGAGCTGAACGCAATCGCTCCGTGGATGTCGGAGCTGGGACCACTGAGGAACCCGCCTGCTCCAGCCTCTGAACTCCCTGCTGAATCAACACTTTGGCCATGTTGCTGACGGTTCGGGACTCCTGCTCAGCAAGAGCCGTGAGGCGAAGACAGAGATCTTCGGGCAGAACCACCTGAATCCGGGGCGATTTCGGCTTCCCGCTGGATGAGGTTTGGCGGGTCGCCACGAACCGTGAGGCAGAGATACCTAAAAGTGTACTGAGATGCGCAAGGGTAGTATCCAGCACTATGATGCGGTCATCGATTCACCCCTTCCACGCGGCTCATCACCCCAGGACTGCACTTCAACGATTCCGCCAGGACTGCCATGCCACGCACAACCAGCCAGGCCCCCAGCACCCGCCAGCCAGCACCTCGCAACCGAAGGGCTGGCGGCTCGCGTCGATCCCGCCGTGCCGCTGAAAACAGCGATGTACTGGTCTCGGCTGTGATTAGTTCCTATCTGCTCACACACCTGCACCATGTGCTGCAGCGAGCTGAATACGGAGCTGTCCAGGAAGGAAGGATGTCCCAGGCGGCCAACTATGCGCAGCTCCGCAAGGTTCTCTGCATGGATGCGCGCAGCATGGAGGATGCCTCCGCAGCCGGCCTCAAGGAAGCCGATCTCGACCAGGCTGCCTAACAGAGAAGGTCCATGGGCGCTCAGGGCGGGCATGGATAGGGTTGATGGAGATGGTGGTGCGCCATGAGCAACGCTGCAGAGCTCTACGCAAAAATCGAACAGGACCGGGATCTGACACGCGCCTTGTTCAGGCAGGCTCTTCAGAATCCTGACGGGGCCGTTCAGACCATCTGTCAGGTGGGAGAACAGATGAACCTTTCAGTGACCCATGACGAGGTCAAGGCGTTCATCAACAGCCTGGATGACGAACTCAGCAAACAGTGGCTGGTCAAAGCGAGGGGCGGTCTCTGATCAGTTGGCTGGACTGGCTGGGTGAAGCCGGAACAGGCAGACGATCCCTGCTACCACCTCCCCCGGCCCAGCTGAAGAACAACCAGTAACTCACCAGAGCCAGCCCTGCGGCCACTACCAGGGCGGCGACCTGCTCCAGCCTTCGCATCAACGCAGCTTCTCTCTATGAGCACAGTCTGCCCACACCTCGACGCGAGATGATGGAGTTTCTCCGCGTCTTCGCCGGTGCTGCGACTCGAGCACGTCAGCAAGATCTATCCCACAGGGGAAGTGCTTCGGGACGTCACCTGGGAGATCAAACCAGGCGATCGCATTGGCCTTGTGGGTGTCAACGGCGCAGGCAAATCGACTCAGATGCGGTTGATCGCGGGCCATGAAGAGCCGACCAGCGGCTCGGTCGTTCGCCAGGGGGAACCACGCATCGCATTCCTGCAGCAGGAATTCGATGTCGACCCCAATCGCTCAGTGCGGCAGGAGCTCTTTCAGGCGTTTGGGGAAGCCGCCACAGTGCTGAACCGCCAGCGCGAAGTCGAGGAGGCAATGGGCTCTGACCAAGCAGCTGAAGATCCCGACCACCTCGATGAGTTGATCCACGAGCTGGGACAACTGCAAAACCGATTCGAAGCCCTGCATGGCTACGAACTGGATGCCCGCATCGACAAGCTGCTGCCCACGATCGGCTTCACGCCAGACAGTGCGGAGTGTCAGGTCGGGGACTATTCGGGTGGCTGGCAGATGCGCATCGCCCTCGGCAAGATTCTTCTTCAGGAACCGGATCTACTGCTGCTCGATGAGCCGACCAACCACCTGGATGTGGAAACAATCCAGTGGCTTGAGGGCTACCTGCAAGAACAAACAGCAGCCCTGGTGGTCATCAGTCACGATCGAACCTTTCTCGATCGCGTCTGCAACCAGATCGTCGCCACCGAAAGGGGAATCTCCAGAAGTTATCTCGGCAATTACACCGCGCATCTGGAACAGAAGCAGCTGGAAAAGGAGGCGACTCAGGCGGCCTTCGACCGTCAGCAGAAGGAGATCGCCACCCAGCAGGCCTACATCGATCGATTCAGGGCTAGTGCCACGCGAAGCACCCAGGCCAAGAGCAGGGAAAAACAGCTCGACAAGGTGGAGCTGGTGGACGCTCCGATCGAAAGCGTTGGCGGACCAAGTTTCCGGTTCCCGGATGCACCCCGGTCCGGCGCCCAAGTCGCTCTGATGGAGAACCTCACCCACAGCTACGGCGACCAAATCCTCTTTCTCGGAGCGGAACTCGAGGTGGAGCGAGGGGATCGCATTGCTTTTGTCGGGCCGAACGGAGCGGGCAAATCCACGCTTCTGCGACTGATCATGGGGATGGAGTCACCGGACGAGGGCTCGGCCCGCCTAGGCGAACACAACGTGATCGCGCGTTATTTCGAACAAAACCAGGCAGAGGCTCTGGACCTGAGCAAAACCGTGATCGACACCATGTTTGAAGCGGTACCGGACTGGACGCAGACCCAGGTGCGCTCGCTGCTGGGCAGCTTCTGCTTCAGCAACGACACTGTCTTTAAAGAGGTCGGCAAGCTCAGCGGTGGCGAAAAGGCACGGCTTGCACTGGCCCTGATGCTGCTGACACCTTGCAATCTCCTGGTGTTGGACGAGCCCACCAACCATCTCGACATCCCAGCCAAGCAGATGCTGGAAGACGCTCTCTGCGCCTACGAGGGAGCGGCATTGCTCGTGTCTCACGATCGGTATTTCATCTCCCGTGTGGCCAATCGCATCGTTGAGCTGCGGGATGGCGAACTCGTGCTTTATCGAGGGGACTACTCCTATTACGTTGAAAAGAAAGCCGAGGAGAAAGAGGCCGCCGAAGCCGCCCTCAGGCAGGCGCAACAGGACGCAAAGAGAAAGGCCAAACGCGAGAAGCAGAAAGAGCGAGACGCGAAACGTAAAAGTGCGGCTTAAGTCCAATCCAGCGGCACGCAAGACGAAACTTCACGAACTGTTAGGCAGGAAGACTTATTTCGCTTTACCCGCCCTGAACGTGTGCATAGGCTGACATCACCGATCCCGGCACTCGATGAGAAACGCTGAACTTCAGTCCGCCGGTATCCAAGACGTCAACCTGAGCAGCCCCAATCCAGCAGGCGACCATGAGCAGACATGGGATGCCGTGGAAACCTATTTCGAGTGCATCACCACATGCTCCCTAGACGATGGTGAATGCATCACACGCTGCGTTGAGCAACTGAAGGATGCAGATGACGCCTGACCCAGATCAGGGCATCTTCAGAGCACGCATCTCAACGGGCCTCACCGTTACTGGCAGTTGCCTTCCCTGTCGCTGCACGCTGAGGATCAGTGGCTGACCAACACCGCTGCGATCAATGGCTGTCACCACTTCAGCTGGATTACGCACGGCCTGTCCGCCCACTGACACGATGACATCGTTGACCTGAAGGCCGGCCAGAGCTCCTGGTCCACCAGGCATCACCGAGCGGACAACTGCGCCGGGTGGCACGGTCCCGCCAGGCATTGACGCTGGAATCGTCGACAAACCGATCCCCACCATGGGGTGACTGGCTCGTCCCTGGTTCACCAGCTGCAAGGCGATCGTTTTGGCCCTGTTGATCGGGATCGCGAATCCAAGGCCGGCGCCAGGACCCGAGCGCACCAATGTGTTGATCCCCACGACCTCACCCGCGGAATTGAGCAAAGGGCCACCGGAGTTCCCGGGGTTGATCGCCGCATCGGTCTGAATCAGATCCAGACGTTTGCCCTGGATTCCAAGCTGGGACACGTTCCTGTTGAGGTTGCTCACGATTCCCAGGGTCACGGTGTTCTCAAGCCCGAAAGGATTGCCGACAGCGATGGCCCAGTCGCCAACGCGCAACCGATCCGAATCGCCAAGCGGAGCGGTTGGCCAGAGACCTCCTCCCTGGAGCTTCACGACCGCGAGATCGGTCACCGAGTCCTGACCCACCACCTGGCCGGACACGCGTCTGCCATCAGGCAATCCCACCATCACCCGATCCGTGTTCTCAACGACATGGGCGTTGGTCAGCACCAGTCCCTGCCCATCGAAGATCACACCACTGCCCTGACCACGTTCGACTCGGGCTCTGGGAGCCGCCGAGCCCTGCAAGCCGAAGAATCGCTGAAAGAAGGGATCCATTAACAGTCCATTTGGCAACCCAGATCCACGGGCTGTTCGCACCGTTCGCTGCGTTTCCAGCGTGACCACTGCAGGACCGCTTTTCGCCACGGCCGCTGCCACAAAGGATTGAGCTGCCAGACCCGCTGAAGCTGGAACCTGAGGCGCGGCCAGAGCACTCCGCTGCGGTAAGACCAGCCCAACCGGAGCCGCCAACGACAGCCCCATCATCAAAGGCAAGACCCTGCGGCGGACACGCGTCACCGGAGCCGGCTTCTTGACAGAACTGGTGGGTGCCACAGCCATGGAGAGGGCAATGAGGAATGTCGAGAAACTGACCTTAATGAGTGCAATCCACTGCGGATAGGGGGGCTTTCCCTTGATTCCATGACCAGATGCAACCAAACAGTGCGCCATGAACGAGCACAACTGGGCGAGCAATAGCGATGATGGGGGGCAAGAGAGGGTGTGTCCCAGCTCGACAACCGCCGTCATCCCATGATCAGCAGTCTTTTTCCCCTGATTTACGGATTGGTCTTCCTGGCCTTGCTGTGGCAAGCCTTCCGGGTGATGGGACGCGGATTCAGCGCAGCTGTGCGTTCTCCAGGAACGACTGAAACCCCTTCAGACCGAACGGGCAAAGTGACCATTCACCCGGAACTGCTCGATGGTGATGGCCGATTGACCGAGGAGGACCTACTTACCGTTCGATTCAGTGGTGAAGATGAGGCTGGCGAACCTGGTGTGCGCCCCAATGAATAGGTTAGGTAAGAAAGCTGCGCGGCAGCTCGACTCGGACTCGTAGGGGGAACCTCCTGTTGGATCAAAGAACACGGATCGTTGCCGCGGTGATCAAATCCGTGAAACTCCCTCCCCGCTTTCGACTGCGCCTTCTCAAGGAAGATCCTGTGCGGTTGGAACTCAGCCTGACGCCCGCCTACGGCAAGGATCCAATCCAGGTGGGGCTGGTGGAATCACTCGATCTTGTCGCTCGACGCGACCGCGAAGGGCGAATCCCCAGGGATCTTCAGGGCACCTGGGACTGGACTGTCAGGCATGGCCAGGTCAGCACCGGTGGCTGGAACCCCTACTTAAAAGAAGCCCTGCAGACGATGTTCGAGACAGGACTGCCTGCGATCGTCTACGAGGAACTCACCGGAGAGGATTACCACCCGGTTGATGGGGCTCGCCACGTGCGCTGACCGCCCTCAGGCTGCTGGCACGGTCTCCCTTCGGCAGCTCGTCACGTGTAACGCCGTGCCAACAGATACAGCCAAGCCGGTCAAGATCGGGGTAAAAAACTCTGGTCAGGCCTTTAAGGATTTCTTCATGGCCACGCTGAAACATCGCAGCGCACCGCTCATCCGCTTGCTCACTGCAATGGGAGCATTGACCAGCATTTTGCTGCTGGGGATACTCAACTTCGTCAGCTGACGCCGATCGTCGCCCTTGGGTTCCTTTCCCATTGATGGTCTTCTGCCTGAGCTCTGCGCTCGACTCCACAGCTCAGGAACGCTGATCCTTCAGGCACCACCTGGAGCAGGCAAGACCACCCGAGTTCCTCTGGCATTGATGGGGGAACTGGTCGACGCTCCGCGAGCTGAGGGACGCATCCTGCTGATTGAGCCGCGACGACTGGCGGCCAAAGCGGCAGCAACACGACTGGCTGAGTCCATCGGCGAACCAGTGGGCAAACGCGTGGGGTACTCAGTCCGCAACGAACAGCAACGCTCAGACGCCACGACCATCGAAGCCATCACTGACGGGCTGTTCCTGCGGCGTCTTCAGTCACAGCCCGACCTACCTGGGGTGGGAGTTGTGATCTTCGATGAATTCCACGAGCGCCGCCGCGACAGTGACGTGGCCCTTGCACTGCTGCGAGAAGCCAGACGCCTGCTGAGGCCGGATCTCAAGCTGCTGCTGATGTCAGCGACCCTCGAGCTCGAGGCGCTGAGTGCTCAGTTCGATGCTGCTGACACGCTCACCAGTCAGGGACAAGCGTTCCCGGTGGAGACACGCCATTGCCCGCCTCGCAACAAAGAGCAGCTTGAAACGCATGTGCTCAGGGCGCTCGAAGAGGAATTGATCGAACTCGAACAGGGTCGTCACACGGGAGACACTCCCCCTGGGGTGCTCGTCTTTCTCCCCGGTGTGCGTGAGATCGAACGGTGCAGGCAAAAGCTCATGGGAGTGCAGCATCTGCAGAACTGGCAGGTGCTGACACTGCATGGCCAGCTCTCCCTCAAACTTCAGACCGAAATCCTCAGGTCCTGCGACCAGCGCTGGCAGGGACGCATTGTGCTGTCGACATCCATCGCGGAAAGCTCTCTCACCCTGGATGGCATACGCCTCGTGGTGGATGCAGGATTGAATCGCCACACGCGTTTTGATCCAGGCACCGGCA
>Ga0208130_1000678_pt1 | contig 17344 bp, 13 predicted proteins | sample ETNtaG_31_FD_185771 | JGI IMG/M metagenome (GOLD analysis project Ga0208130, IMG submission 185771) | Marine microbial and viral communities from oxygen minimum zone, Eastern Pacific Ocean - ETNP201310SV78 (SPAdes) (version 2) | ecosystem: Environmental > Aquatic > Marine > Oceanic ...
AATTTTTATATTAACAATATTAATAATACTAAATATTTCTTGTGGTAATGATGATGAAAAAATAATAACTATTGATAAATTTTCTAATACAGGAAAAGTTTTGAAATTAGATTATTTTATATCCAAAGGATTTAAAGAAGTAAAAGAATATAATGTATCAGAATTAAATGGAGCATTGTCAGCTCATTATGGATGGTTCAAAGATGATTTTAATAATCCAAGAGACTATGAAATAAGATTTTACATAGATCATCAAACAGCATTAAATTCAAAATTAATAGTTGAAGAGGTAATTGGAGAAAATGCAATACTTGCCTCAAGAGATGTAACTTGGAAAGAAGGTAATTCTGACAGGAGAGTTAATAGGAGAGGTGCGGGATCTGGCCCAGGTTCTGCCAAAGCAAAATATCTCTATTACTTAATCTACGAAAATGCTGTAATTATGTGCGAAGGTTTAAATGAAGAGGAATCAATAAAATTATGTAATAACATAATTAAATGAAATTTTTAATTCATTGAAGGATTAATATTATTTATATCTTTATTTAATTTTTCAAACCAATTTCCAACTTGAAGGACGCCGAAATCTTGGTCAAATTTTCCTGTAAACATAATCCCAATTGGAAGACCAGTTTTTGAGATACCTGCACGAGTACTCAATGATGGCTGTCTTGTTACATTAAATATACTTGTAAATGCCGGTATCCTTGCACCAATCACTTTTAATGAATTAGACATATTTTTCTTGCTGTAGTTTTCTATTTCATCAGGCAATACAGGATTTGTAGGGCAAGCAATAATGTTAATTTCATTATATATTTCATCAATTTTTTCTTGGAAATAATTCATCACTCTTAATGAACCAAGATAATCTTGAACTGATAATGCCTCTCCAGCAACCAATCTACTTACAACTTCATATGTATACTCTGAATAATTATTTTCAAGAAATTTTGAATGGATTTTTATTGCTTCTGCCATTGTAATTATCACATTTACTGGCCTACAAAGTGACAACCACTCAAGATCAATCTCCACTATTTCAGCACCATTGTCCCTCATTAGATTAATTGAATTTTGATAAACTTCACTAATTTCAGGGTCAATATTTTCAAAATATTTTCCAGTGGGAATGCCAACTTTTAATCTAACTGGAAGCATTGCATCAAAATTATCAAGCATATCAACATTGAATCCCTTAAATGGATCTAAATCGTGATTTTTTTGATATTTACATACTTCTTGAATAAATATCGCACAGTCTCTTGCAGATTTAGCAATTGGCCCAATTGTGTCTAGTGTCCAGGAAAGAGGAAAAACTCCATGAGTTGATAATTTATTGTAAGACGGTTTAAAACCAGTTACACCACAAAATGATGCAGGCATTCTTATAGACCCTCCAGTGTCACTACCTATAGCTATTGGTGAAAAGTTTGATGCAACTGCAGCGGCTGAACCACTACTGGAGCCGCCAGGAATAAATTTTAAATTCCATGGATTCTTTGTTTGCTCTGAATTTGAATTTATACCGTGAGGACCAAATGCGAATTCTACCATTTGGGTCTTACCTACAATTATTGCACCAGAACTTTCTAATGCTTTGATTACATCAGCATCTTCATTGGAAATATTATTTTTCAATATTTTTGACCCAGCAGTTGTTACTTTGCCTTTAATGTCAATTAAGTCTTTAACCGCAATTGGGATCCCATGAAGCGGACCTTTATAATCACCTTTTAAAATTTGTTTTTCAGCTACACGAGCCTTTTCCTCCCAATCTTCATATATTTCAATAAAGCTTGATATTTTATGTTCATATTTATGTATTTGCTTTGAATATTGATTGTAAAGATCAACTGGAGATATGGTATTTTTTTTAATTAATTCAGATAATTCAAAAATATCTTTATTTAAAATTTCTATCATTTTTCATAATTAAAGGATTATTTGATAATTTATTTTTCTCTTCAAATCCAATTACATCTTCAATAGCTTTCCTTAATTCATCGATTCTTGCAGATATCATTTCATAATCTTCAGAAGATAAATTATATTTATTGTTTAACTTACTTTTTATTTCATTATCCATTTTTTATAAATTTAAGTTTAGATTTGTTGTATATCAGAGTTAAATAAACCTATACTCTATATTAATGCTAATCACAAAATTTTTACATAATTGTTTAAATGAAGCTCTTCAGAAATTGATAAATGAGCAAAATATTACTAATTTCAATCCTCCTGAATATGTTGTTGAAAAGCCAAAAAATAAAAATCATGGTGATTATGCAACTAACCTTCCTATGCAATTAGCTAAAATATTCAAGGAAAATCCAATTAATATTGCTAACAAAATTAAAGACAATATTGATGAACATGATATTGAAGAAGTCTCAGTTGCAAACCCAGGTTTTATAAATTTTAAATTATCAAAAAGTTGGCTTGAAAAAGAGATTTTGAAATGCATTGAACAAAAAGATGACTTTGGAAGTCAAAATGAAAAAAATAAAAAAGTTCAAGTTGAATTTGTAAGTGTTAATCCTACTGGCAAGTTACACTTAGGCCATATAAGAGGTGCAGTTATTGGTAGTACAATTTCAAATGTACTCGAAAGTCAAAATTTCTTAGTTACAAGGGAATATTACGTTAATGATGCCGGGAATCAAATTGATTTATTTTGCAAATCAATTATTGAAAGAATAAAAGAATTGCAAGGAAAAAAATTTAATATTACAGAAGAAATGTACGGTGGTATTGATATAATAGATATTTCGAAAAAAATTATTTCCAAATACCCCGATTACCAAAATTATAATTTTTCTGAGATTTCTGAAGGTGAGCTTGAGAATTTAAAAAAAATATCCATAGAAATTTGTATAAATGAAATATTGACTGATTTAAAATCTCTTAATATTTCTCATGACAATTGGTTTTATGAGTCAAGTTTAATTGATAGTAAATATCTTGATAAAACAATAGATATTCTTAATAAGCTAAATCTGATTTACATTAAAGATGGTGCTACTTGGATTAAAACCGAAGAATTGGGTGATGACAGAGATAATGTTTTATTTAAAAGTATTGATAAAAAGCCTACATATTTTGCAACAGACATTGCTTATCATAGAGATAAATTTAAAGAAAGATTTTTTGACAATGTAATTAATGTTTGGGGCTCAGATCATCATGGGCATATAAAAAGGATGAAATTAATTTTAGAAAAATTAGAAATAAATCCGGATAGCTTAGATGTAATTTTAAATCAAATCGTATCCTTAAAAAGTAATGATAAAACAGTTAAATTTAGTAAAAGGTCAGGTAATTCAATTTTCTTAAGTGAAATAGTAGAAGAAATTGGAGCTGATGCTTGCAGATTTAGTTTCCTCAGCAGGTCTTCTGAAAGTCAAATGGAAATTGATTTAGATCTTTTCAAAAGCAAATCTAGTGAAAATCCTGTTTTTTACATCCAATATGCTCACGCTAGATTATGTTCTATTTTAAAAAAAGCGGATGAAAAACATCTTGATTTTGAAACAAAAAAATTACTATCTTTAAAGACAACTGAAGAAATAAATTTAGCTAAGAAAATATCTGAATATCCAGAATTACTTCACCGTGTTTCAAAAAATTATGGAGTGCATGAACTAACTTTTTTTGCATTAGAATTATCCCAACTCATTCAAAAATTTTATGAAAATAATAGGGTTTTTGACAATGATTCAAATGATAAAGAAATTACAAAAAGTAGATTAATAATTACAAAAGCATCTAAAATAACATTAGCAAATTTACTTTCATTAATGGGTATGAGTTCACCAGAGGAGATGTAATGAATAACTTTATTAATTTTGATGATTTTGACAGAGAATCTGTTGAAGAAGCAATTGAAATTGGTATAAATGAAAAAAATAAATTTTATTCTGAAGATTTTGAAATAAAACTTAATAAAAAATTTGGAGTTTTACTTTTTGAAAAACCATCTTTAAGAACAAAGCTAAGCTTTATAAAAGCTTTAAATTTTAACGGTATCAATGATATTTATTTTTCACCTGAAGAAGTTGGTTTAGGAAAGAGAGAGAAAGTCTCTGACGTTGCAAAAGTAATTTCTAAAATGAGTGAAGTTGCAATTCTTCGAACTTTTAAGCATTCAACAATCGAAGAATTTTCTAGGAATTCATCTATTCCAGTTATTAATGCGCTAAGCGACAGAGAACACCCTTGCCAAGCATTGTGTGACTTACTTACTATTAAAGAAAAAACTGACAATAGTTTAAAAAATATTTCTATTACATTTGTGGGTGACGGTAATAATGTTGCTACAAGTCTTGCCAAGGCTATTTTAACTTTTGGAGGCACTTTCATTCATTCATGCCCCAAAGGCTACGAGATACCAAAAGAAGATTTAAAAGTGATAGAAGATCTACAAAGAAAATATAATGGAAATTTTTTAATTGAAAATAATTTAAACTTATCAGTAAAAAATTCTGATATTGTTTATACAGATGTCTGGGCAAGTATGGGACAAGAATCTCAACAAAGTAAAAGAATTGAAGATTTTAAAAATTACCAAGTAAATGAAAAAATCATAGAAACAAATAATGCAATATTTATGCACGATTTGCCTGCTCATCATGGAGAAGAAATTTCAGAAAATTTAGTTGATCATAAAAATTCAGTTGTTTTTGATCAGGCAGAAAATAGAATCTGGGGTCAACTAGGTATTATTAAAAAAATAGTTTAAAAAATTGAGGAATTTTGATTACCCCTATTATTACAATTTGCGGAAGACCAAATGTAGGTAAGTCAACTTTATTTAATAGAATTTTAGGTAAAAGAAAATCCATTGTAAGTGAAATTCCTGGCACTACTAGAGATGCTCTTCAAAGTAATTGCACTTGGAAAAATAAGTCATTTATTCTTGTTGATTCTGGAGGGATTGAATTAGAACCAGAGAATAAATTAACTCAAAAAGTTCAATTAAAAAGTTATGATTCTATAAAAGAATCAGATCAAATATTATTTTTAGTAGATGCCCATGATGGAATAACAAATAGCGATACAGAAATATTAAGAGAAATTAGAAAATTTGATAAAGATATATTATTAGTAATTAATAAAGTTGATAATGATAATCTACATAAATCAAATGATTTTTATTCACTTGGACTAGGTGAAGGTGTAAAAATTAGTGCATATCATGATATGGGAATCTATGATTTAATGGATTCAATTCATCATTTGTTTTCTGAAAAAAAAGATGATGATGAATCAATAAAGTTCTCAATTGTTGGTAGACCTAATGTTGGTAAGTCAACAATATTTAATGCAATAATAGGAGACTCAAAGTCCATAGTTGATTCAACTCCAGGCACCACAAGAGACTCCATTGATTCAAAATTAAATTTTAATGAAGATTTGTACACAATTGTTGATACCGCTGGAATAAGGAAAAGAGGAAAACTGGGCAAAGAAATTGAATACTTTAGCGTGATAAGAACAATAAGTTCAATTTCTGAAAGTAACATTTCATTGCTAGTTATTGATTCAACTGAACAAATAACTCTACAAGATCAACACATTGCTGGCATGATTATTCAAAGTGGAAACGGGTGTGTTTTAGCAATAAATAAAATTGATTTAATTGATAAAAAAATTAATGAGCAAAATATTATTGATAAATTAAAATTTTTTCCGGGTGTGCCAATAATTTATACTTCAGGAATTGAGAGTAAAGGAATTGATCGAATTTTAGATAATATTAAAATTGTAAATTCAAGATACCAATTAAAAATTAGTGATGATGATATTTGGAGCAATTTAGTAAATATTGTAAGCTCAAATCTTCCGCCCTCTAAAGGGAAAAGAACACCTTATCTTACTTATGCAAAACAAATTGGAAATAGGCCTCCCAAAATATTAATAAAATTTAAAAATGTCGAATTTGTTCACTTTTCATATAAGAGATACATTGAAAATGAATTAAGAAAAATATTTGATCTTAAAGGAGTACCTCTTCAATTAGAGTTTAGGGAAAATGATTAACATAATTTTATTTATATTTATTTCTTTAGTTTGCTATTTGATAGGCTCAATATCTTTTGGAAGAATTTTAAGTAAATTTATGACAGGAGTTGATATTACAAAGGTAGGAAGTGGCAATACAGGGGCAACAAATGTTTTAAGAAACTCGGGGCCTAAATTAGGATTTACAGTATTAATACTTGATATGTTGAAGTCTATAATGCCAGTAATAATTTTAAACTTATTAAATTTATTTGAAACACAAGGTACTATACAATTTTTTGCATTATTGTTTGTTGTTGGTCATTGTTATCCAATATACAACAAATTTAAAGGAGGTAAAGGTGTAGCAACTGGTATAGGACCACTGGTTATAATATTTTTTCCATCTTCAATAGCTGCATTAATAGTATTTATAATCGCAATACTTTTTACTAAGTATGTATCTCTTGGATCTATACTTGGTTGTATTTTTGCATTTATCTCAATGTTTGTATTTAATTTATTTAACTTATTTGATGCTTCATATTATGATCTTATTTATATAATTCCTGCTGTATCTATAATTATTTATAAACACAAAGAAAATATTTTAAGATTAATAGATAATAATGAAAATAAACTATCATTTAAAAAAATATGATTATAAATATTTTAGGAAATACCACTTGGGGAACAACTCTGGCTAAGGTATTATCAAATGGTGATAATCAAGTTAATTTAATATATAAAGACAAAGAAAAATTATCTTATGTTAAGTCTGGAACTTTCATACAAGTTAAAGATTTTAAGATTCCAAAATCACCAAAAATTAATCATCTACACATAGAAGAATGCAACTTTATAGAAAAAGATTTATTAATTATTTCTGTCCCCAGCCCAACTCTAGAAAATAACTTAGAATTAATCAAAAATAAGATTAGTGATGATACTCAAATAATATCTGCTTCAAAAGGTTTTGATAAAAATGGAAATACATTATCTGTTCTAATTAAAAATAAACTTAATATTTCTGAAAATAATATAGGAGTCCTTTCAGGCCCTAATCTTTCAAGTGAAATTCTTATGGGAAAACCAGCTACATCACTATTGTCATTTAATGATATTAATAAAGCAGATAATTTTAGGGACATTATTTCAAATGAAATATTCAGGGTTTATAGCGGAAATGATGTAATTGGCTCAGAGATCGGTGGCTCTTTAAAAAATATAATTGCTATTGGATGCGGAATAATAGATAAAATGAATTTGGGCGATAATGCCAAATCTGCATTTATATCAAGAGGTCTAAGAGAAATCGTAAGATTTGGCACAACTTTTAATGCAAAAGAGTATACATTTTATGGCCTTTCAGGAATTGGTGACTTAGTTGCAACGTGTGTGAGCAACTTGAGCAGAAACTGGCAATTTGGTTATGCATTGGCATCTGGCAAAACCCTTGAAACTTATAAAAAAGAAAATAAAGTTACAATTGAAGGCGCAAATGCATCAAAAATTGTTAATAATGTTGCTTTAAAAAAGGGGCTAGAAATGCCAATAATAAATATGACATATAAAGTTGTACATGAAAACTACAATCCTGTTGATGCAATAAAAGAATTCATGTCAAGAAATCCATCAAAAGAAAGAAATTAATCTAAATTACCAGAAATTAAATTTCTTAATAATGCAACGCTAATTATTGATGCTGTATCTGATTTGAAAATAGTATTTCCTAAATTTATTATTACACTTTCTTTGCATTTAAAATACTCAATTTCTTCAATAGAAAACCCTCCAACTGGACCTATAAATACTGAAATTGATTTTTTATCAGAAAACTTATTTTTCAAATAATTTAGTTTTTTAGCATTTTCATTGTTTTCATAAAAAACTATATCTAAATTATCAGGGCTACCAATATCTAAATTTCTTAATCTTTTTATACTGCTAATATTGGGAATATAGACTTTTCCGGACTGTTCTGAAGATTCAATTGAGATTTTTTTTAATCTTTTCAATTTATTTTCAGAAAGTGAATCTATATCTTTTTTTTGAGTCCTTTCGGTAATAATTGGCGTAAATGAAGAAATGCCAATTTCGGTTAATTTATCAACAATTAACTCTAATTTTGAAATTTTAATTATTGATTGAAATACATTAATTTCTATTTCATCTTGTGAAGTTTTTAATTGATCTTCTATAAAGCATTTAATTAAATTGCCTTCACTATCAATAATTTTAGCCTTATAAGAATTGCCGGTGTTGTTAAACAATTCTAAATTGTCTCCTTCGGCCATCCTTAGAACATTTTTTATTTGATGAGAAGTAGGATTTTCTAAGGATATTTCTTTTCCTTTTATTAAGTCGCTATTTATAAAAAATCTATGCATTTTTTTGCAATACTAAAGCTGTCCAATCTCCATTTTCTTGTTTATCAATTTCCAGTAAACCATTATCAATAAATAATTTATTAATTTCTTTATAATTTTCTATAAGTATTCCAGAAGCAATCATGATAGTATTCTTACTCATTAAATTCACTATATTTTTAATACCTTCTTTAAATAAATATGAATTTAAATTTCCTATGATCATTTCAGGAACAAAGTTTATATCTATTGATTGTGTTAAATCTAGTTGTTTTGATTCTATGCCTTTAACTTTTGAATCAATTGAATTCTGCTTTGTAGCTTTTACCGACTCTTCTTCAATATCTAAACTTAGACAATATTTAGCGCCATATTTAATTGATGCTATCCCTAAAATTCCAGAACCACACCCTAAATCAAGAACATTAAAATTATTACTTACATATTTTTTAATTAATGATATGCACATTTTGGTAGTTGGATGGTGACCAGTCCCAAAAGCCATTGAAGGTTCTATAACAATTCCAATATAACCTTTTTTTAATGAATGATCTTTACTAGGTAAAATCTGGATATCATTTATTTCTATTGGTTCAAATTTTTGCTTTTCCCATACATCTGAATTTACTTCTTCAATAAATATTTCTGATAAATCAAATACTCCACTAAACAACAAAAGTCCTGATTTTAAATTTGACTCCAACTTATTCGTTGTATTTTTTTTAGGTGAAAATCCTGAAACCCTTGTGTTCAATTTTTCTACACCATCTTCAGGATCTCCTAATTGCTCTACATATACATTTTGAGTTAAAAATTTAGAAAACATTCTCACAACCGGCTCAACAAATTCAGCTGGGACTTTAACACTATACTTTATCCAAATAGAAGATTTATCTGCCAAAATACTACGAACCACTCATAAATTTTCTAAAAATACTTTGTGGTTTATCTTTTTTACTCAACATTAATTCTTTAATTTCTTTCAATTTATTTTTTTCTTCATCAGAAAGATTTTTTGGTATTTTTATTTGAATAAAATTAATTTGATTACCTCTTGATGACCCACCTACATCAGTAAAACCTTTTCCTTTAATTATAAATTTTTCACCATTCTGAGTACCTGGAGGGATTGAAATTTTAGCATTTTCACTTAAAGTTGGCACTTCTAACTTATCGCCTAAAATAGCTTGAAAAATATCTAATTCAATATTTAAAATCACATCTCTGCCTCTTCTTGTAAAATATTCATGATCAGAAACATTTATCTTAAGGTATATATCTCCATTCAACGAATTATTTCCAGCATATTCACCTTCGCCCGAAAGCTTTATTGTGTCACCACTTGATACTCCCTGAGGTATTTTTACAGATATTGTCTTTTTTTCTAGATTTGACCCTTTCCCGTTACATTCTGAGCATTTTTGAGTAATTTTTTTTCCACTACCAGTACAATCTTGGCAAACTGAAGATTGAGCAAATTGACCGAAAATAGTTTTTTGAATTCTTTTTACTTGTCCACTTCCATTACAATTTGGGCACTTTGTAAAACTTGCTGAGTCTTTTGCACCACTTCCGCTACATTTTGCACACTTTCCAATTCTTTCAACAGATATATCATTTTCAATTCCAAAAGCAGAGTCCTTAAAGGTTATATTGACAGTTTTATGTAAATCTCTCCCCTTCCTTCTTGACCTTGAAGTTGTTTGAGAGCCTCCAAAAAATGCATCAAATATGTCCCCAAAACCTCCAAAATTTTGGAAATCAAAATCTTGAAAATTATTTTTTATCCCATCATGACCAAATTGATCATAGGATTTTCTTTTTTCAGGATCACTTAATACTTGATATGCTTCATTAATTTCTTTAAATTTATCTTCAGCGCCTTTACTTTTATTTCTATCAGGATGAAATTCTAAAGCTAGCTTCCTGAAAGCCTTCTTTATCTCCTCATCAGTAGCATTTTTCCCAACACCCAATATTTCGTAATAATCTCTTTTGGAACTCATTATTTTTTAGTTTTTAATATATTAGATTAACTAGTTTAGATTAAGTATTATTATAAAGTAAAAATAAAAAAAATAACTTAATTCAATTTAAAGGAGCTTTAATGAAGATTTCTTGGATAAATGATGCTGGAATTCGGGCAGAAACATCACAAGGCTTGATTCTTTTTAATCATGATGAAAGCACATTAAATGAATCTTCTCAGAAAGATGAAAACACTATAGCTATCTTCCTTGATGAAAACCTAAAGAAAAATTCTGAAAAAAAATTACTAGAATCTACTGTTAGTATATTTGAACCAGGTGAATATGAAGTTAACAATATACCAATACAGGGTCATGCAATTCGCTTAAATACAGAAAATCTGGATGAGTCTGTAAATATTTATTCTGTATATTCTGAAGGAATGACAATTTGTTATTTAAATGAGATCTCAAAAATTACAATTCCTGCAAATATTACAGAATCTATAGGGAAAATTGATATTTTGATATGCCTAAGTGATGATTCTAGCGATAAGTCAGTAGAATCAATAAATTCGCTTCTAAGCAGCTTGGACCCAAAAATATTAATAATAGTTGAAAAAAGCAGCAATCAAGATACTTCTGAAATTTACCAAAAATTAATAAAAGGACTTGGTCATTCACCTGAAGATTCGGTTATAAATGCAAATATAACAAAATCTAGCATTTCTGACACATTAAAGGTAGTAAACCTTAGAAAATCTTAAATTAAGGGTTATATGACGCTATTAGGTTCTTTTCTAGATTTTTTAAATAGCAATACTACTAAGATTGATAAAAGTACACTAAATATAGAAAAACTAGAACTCCCACCATTACAACCACCGCTATCATTATCAGGCCCTTCAATATTCATTTGAGTTTTTTGAACTTCCGGTGTAGGAGTTGCAACTACAATTATCTTTTCAGGTTCAGGTGTTGGTACAGGATCTTCTTGAATCTTTAATTCGAAATTTTCAAAAAGGAAATTTGCATCGCTAATGAATTCATCTGGATTAAAAGGTATAGAAGTTATACTTTGATTGCCTTGAATTATTAAATAAATATTTTGGCCAACATAGTTAGCTGTCTTAGGGTTAATATTAATAGTGTATCTACCTTCAGAAGTGACCACAACATCAGAAACATAGTCTGCAATTTTGGCAAAAACTTCAATGTTGTCTGGCACAGGTGATGAACCAATGATTATTTGCCCTGAATAAAAGCTTGGATTAACTGTAGGTAATGGTGTTGGAGTAGGTGGAACAGGTGTTGGTGTAGGAGTTGGTATAGTATTTATTGTTAAATTCTGCTCCCTATTAAAACAATTTGAAACTGGACATCCACCTTTTGGTGTTGGATTAAATACAATAAATTCATTAGCTTTAACTCCACCTACATAAATATCAAATTTAGTCTCATCTGGAACACCAGGGCCTATATCAATATGATATTTTGCATTTATAGGGTCACCATAAAATGATTTAAATGAAAATTGACCTTCTTCAAGTTCAACTTGTTTACCACCGACTACAACTATTTGATCCTGATTTACAAATTCTACTTCTATAAAGTCAATTGAAGTTTCGATTTCTGATAAAGATTTACCATTTACTTTAATTTCTCCTTGATAATGCACAAATTTTGGCAAGAAATCAAAAGTCATATTTGGAGTATGGCTATCTGCTCTTAGGTTGATTGAACCAAAGATAGTAGTAATTAAAAATATTAAACCAAATATTTTCAAAACACTTTTAATCATTAATTCATTATAGCAGATAAATAAAAAGTGATTAGCAGACAAAATAAGAAAGAGCCCTCACAAGAGGGCTCTTTCTGAATAGACTTTCTAAATTGTCCTATGGAGCTGGTGGAACAATCGGTAAGATTGAACCGTCAGCTGCTGGAACAATGTAGATCCATAATCCTTCACCAGTACTTACGTTACCAGCTTGAAGAACTTCTACGAACTTAAGGTTTGAAGTATCGTATTCGTATACGATATCATGTCCACCTGCAGTCGTATCTTTTAAGTCACCAAAGTACTCGTTAGCAGTTGCTATTGTAGTACCGTCAGCGCCTTCAGTATTAGCTCTAGTTACATCACTAACACCTACGAAGTTCCAACCTGCCACTGTAGGTATAGTTACTACTGCTGGAGGGGAACCTGCAGATGGAGCAACCGGACCAACTAGTGCAACGGATTGACTTTCGAAGTTGTTGTTGTGTACCCAGTAACCATGTCCTGAGTGTATTTCTTTCAAAGATCCAACGAATTTACCTGAACCTGAGTCTTTAGTTGCGCTCGACCAAGTGTGATCAGAGTACGAAAGTACCATGTCTACACCAGAGTTCGAGAACACACTATCAATAGCTGGGTTAACTGGGTCAGATGGTACTGACTTAGCATTCCAACCTGCTAATAGTGATAACTTAAAGTCTTTTCTAGCAGCAACGCTGAATTTTCTTGTAAGTATGCTACTCACGTTACCAGCATAGTCAGTTGCTTTAGACACAATAGTGTGTTCACCAGCAGCTAAGTCTGTACTAGGTACGTAGTAGAATTTCTTGTTATCAGTAGTAGAAAGATCACCACTAATGTCTACTCCATCAAGAGTAGCAGTATTTAGTGTTACTTTCGTAGCTTCTTGAGCACTGTAATCAAGAACAATGTATGGCTTAGTTTGAGTTGTTGTTGTTCCTGCTGTAGGAGTAATAGTCAACGATGGAGCAGTATCATCCAGCATGAATCTCAAGTAACTTGAAGTAGATGAGATTGATCCGTGGATAGTAATGTTACCTTGTGTTGCTTTATCCGTAGCTGTTACAACAACAGTTTTCTGACCGTCTGTTCCTGGAGTTCCAGAAGCTGCGTTAACAGTGTACTTAAATGTCTTAGTACCTTGTGCAGTCATTCCAGCATCTAGGATAACACCGGCAGATGTAGCATCAACAGTTGCTGTTGAAGCTGGTGTTAATGCATCACCGTTTCTGTCAACAGTGAATGAACTCACTGGAGGGTCAACTGATACATTTAGTGATCTAACGTTGTAGTCATCAATTTCAATCATTGATGATCCGAAACCACATGTACTTACTACGCCACAAGTACCAGCATAACCAGTAGTTGTTGCACCAGAGTTATCTGCACCAGCCTTAGCCATTCCAAGGTCGTATACATCAACCTTAGGGTTAGAAACTAGTTCTTCATCTGTTGTTACAGTAAGCGTAATGCTCTTCTTAGTTAGGTCACCAGCACTTTCAAGAGCAGCAGATCCTGTACCTGTACCACCAGATAATGTAGCAGTTACAGATGGGTGGATCTTGTCAGTAGCGTTAGCTAATGATCCTGTTGAAGTTGAGTTACCTGCTATATCAGAAACTGATCCAACAAGCGCAACTTTAGGCGTGTTGTCAGCTGACATAGAAGCTCCTAATGTTAAGAATACCTGTTTAGGTAGTGCTGAATAAATTACAGCTTCAGAAGGAGTGTGTGTAGTTCCATCATCAAATGTGATTTGGAAGTCAGTAGCATCGATGTCTGTGATATTACCATCAAACTCTACAACCATTGCGTTAGCTTTAGTTGAAGTGTGTTTGTGAGTCTTATTTACAGAATCAATACTAGTGTCCCACCACCAGCCAGTGTATGCAGCTGAGATTGATGGAAGTTTTTGGTCAATTTTAATGTGGTGTGCACCGTATTTCTCTAGTACACCTGCATTAACAGATGAAGAAGAGTCAGTGTAACCAACGTTACCTGCCAAGTCTGTTGCAACACCCTGGAAGTCAATCCAGTGATCAACAGGAGTAGCTGCTCCTAATGGAAGAGCTGAACTTGGAGTGTAAGTGTAAGTCAAGCTTGACACACCATCTGTAGAAGTACCTCTGTTAACAGTAACAGAAGCAGCTGTTCTAGATACACTGCTTTCATCAGTTGATGATCCTAGTGTAATGTCACCACCTGTAAGAGCGAAGATAGCTGAAGTTAACCAGTTACCACCCTTACCAGTATCGTTACCAGCAGCGTTGTGAAGTGCAGATGTAGTCATTACGTCTGTACCATTACCACCTACTGATCCGTCCTCACCAGAATTGTTCTGTTCAGAACCTTCCTGAAGGATTAGTAATGCTCCACTAACATCTAGGCCAGAAGCAGCTTCAGTAGCTGTAATGCTAAATGTTGGAGTTCTTGTTTGATTCTCAGAAGAATGTGCTGGAGAGTTAATTTCTACTGTTGGTACAGTAGCATCAACTTTAGCAGTCACTTGTCTCTTTTGGTTTGTGTTCGAATCTGCATCTGTAGCATCGTTGTACTCAGCGTAAACTGTTCCACCGTCTTTTACTGCAATAGTAGAAGTTTGAGATGTAGCAGCTCTACCGAGACCGTTTGCACAATCACCTGCACAAGGTGATTCAGCGTTCGTGTTACCAAATGATCCTACGTAAGCTTCAGCTACTAAAGTAGTTCCGTTTGTAGTATCACCTGAGTATTCTAGTGCCATACCCATAGGCATGAACGTGTTTTCATTATCGAATAAGTTAACTATTCCATTGAATACACCAGTATTTCTACCAGTTTCTGTCAATAGAATGTCAATAGCGTTTGACTTAGAAACAACACCACTCCACACTTTCGCAGTAGTTGTGTTAATTCTAGATGTCTTCCACTGAATTAGTCCTGCAACAATGTTTGAACCAGCAGGTGTAGCAGCATCAGCACCGTTAGTATCTACGTTCCAACCTAATGTTGCTTCAACAATTGTTGATGGTGTAGAAACCTGGATCTGTGCAGATTGACCTGCAACTGGGTCACCAGCAGAACCTAATAGGGAAATAGACACTAATGAAGTTGTAGCAGTGCTACACTTTGGAGCGTCGTTAAACGCACCCATTAATGCATCTTCACCGGCAGCTCTTACAATTGACAATCCGTCAGATTGTACTGCAGCTCTACCAAGAGTAGTTGTAGCAGTAGCAGCATCAGTTCTAGCATTTGCATTTGTTGCACCCGTTCCGAAACCTATAATAGTAGTTCCGTCAAGTAATGAGTCTCCAGTAGCTTTACTGATTTCACCATCAGATGATCCAGCACCAGCGGTACTTGGTACATCGGAGAAACCTGATCCAAGCCACCTACAAGCAAATGTAAGGTCTTGTCCGTTTACAACACCATCACCGTTATTATCAATGATTGGAATTGCATATTCATTCTTACCAGTGTCACCTATTTCGTCGACATAGTTAGTTATTAATGTACTTGAAGCTGAGTGATTACCCTTTAGGATAACGATAGTACTCTTAACTACAGCTGAGTTAAGGTCAGCGTCCACAACTTCAATGACAAGTTGGTTAGAACCAGTCATGATGTGCCTACCTGTAGAAGTATATGTAGCATAAAGCGTTTTGCCTGATCCTACGTAACTTGGAGTAGTACCACCATAAGTGGAATCTAACTTAGACGGACTCGTAGCAGTAGATAGTTTTGACCAATTGTTAACCAAGTTGATCGTACCTGTTTTTGCTGCTTGAGCCGTATCGGTTTGTTGATTAAGTCCAATAACAGAAGCAACCACTAATAGCATAGCGGCCATTCCTCCTAAGACTCTTGCAGAGATGATCTTTTTCACTCTGTTTTCCCCCTTTACCTTTATTCCGGATTCTTCCTTAGACGCTTTGGTCATTTAAAGTCTCCTTTTTTCCCTACGTGCCAGTTAGAAACCCGGACACGATACGGTTGTTGTTTATTTACTTTTTAGCAACTAATTAAAAAGTTGTTTTATATAAGAGACGCCTGGTTTACCTTAGTCGCAACTAGAAAACGTCAGACAATATGCCTGCTTATCGTACAGATAATTTCATAACATAGTATGTATGTCAAGTTATTATCAACAACATTTTATTAAATTTTTGTTTCTGGTTAAAAACTTATGTGCAAAGCTAGCTAACACTTTACACGCATTTTACCAAATTTAATTCAAGGGTATAGGTTGTCCCGACTAATTGTCAACGATTAAAACCCTTTTTTTTTAAAAAAAACAATTAAATACACAAATTTTTAATATTTTGTAAAAAAAAGCATGGAATTTGATATTTAATCTTTAATCCAGCTCTCTACTTTTAAGAAATCCGCATTTGTACTCGTTTTTCCCATTGCTTTAAGAATTTTTTGAGTCAAAGCAGTCGGATCAGCCGCTGCATCAGAATGTGAATTTGATAAAGCAATCATTCTTCTAAGTAATGTTACTTGCTTGAGTGCATACTCATCTAATAAATTAGCTTCGTTTCTGGTTCCGCTCTTGGATATTTCTATTGCTGGCCAAACTCTTTGTTCAGATAACCTTCTATCTAAATGAAGTTCCATGTTTCCTGTGCCTTTAAATTCTTCATATATTAAGTCATCTAATCGACTACCAGTATCAACAAGACATGTTGCAATAATTGTTAAGCTTCCATGTTCTTCAAAATTTCTTGCAGCTCCAAAAAATTGTTTTGGAGGGTACAGTGCTAAAGGATCCATACCTCCTGATAATGTTCTACCACTACTTTGGGTATTCAAGTTATGTGCCCTGGCTAATCTAGTTAAACTATCAAGTAATACAACCACGTCCTTTCCAGACTCAACAGATCTTTTTGCTTCAATAATTGCTTTTTCAGCAGTTTTACAATGATCTTCAACTGGCTCATCAAAAGTTGAACTAAATACCTTGCCATCAACAGATCTTTTCATATCTGTAACTTCTTCAGGTCTTTCACCTATTAGAGCAACAAATAATTCAACATCTGGGTTATTTTTAGTAATTCCATGTGCAATATCTTTCAATAAAATAGTTTTTCCTGCTTTAGGTGGAGCTACAATTAATGCTCTCTGCCCTTTACCAATTGGCGAAAAAATATCAATAAGTCTTGTTGAAAAAGGTTTATTTCCAGTTTCAAGTGTTAGTCTTTCGTTAGGATAAATTGGAG
>Ga0208130_1000681_pt1 | contig 17318 bp, 17 predicted proteins | sample ETNtaG_31_FD_185771 | JGI IMG/M metagenome (GOLD analysis project Ga0208130, IMG submission 185771) | Marine microbial and viral communities from oxygen minimum zone, Eastern Pacific Ocean - ETNP201310SV78 (SPAdes) (version 2) | ecosystem: Environmental > Aquatic > Marine > Oceanic ...
TTTGTAAAAAACTTAGAGATTGATTATGGCTAGCTTTTGCTTTTTTAATATTATTTGGAGATTTATCAGTCCCTACTACTTTAAAACCTATTTTGTCTAGATAAATCGAATGTCTTCCAATACCACATGCAAGATCTAGAATTTTTGAACCTTTTTTTAAATCAAGATATTCAACAATGTTATCTATAAAATTTCTAGCTTCATTATAATCTCGATGTTTATATAGTACGTGATAATAATCTGAGTCAAACCAATCCATGTTTATTTTTTTACAATTGGAATTCGGTAGGTTAGTGTGTAGGTTATCCCTGTTCCAAAATTATTGTCCTCAGTTACAATGTTAAATCCAGGTATATATAAGTTTCCAAAGTTTTCTGGCGACTTCTGATTAATCATTCTGTTAAGTCTTAATGATGTCCCAATGAAAATGTTTTTTGAAATTTTTGCATTAAACCCAAGTATTAATTCTATCCAATTTGCACTTAGATTATTGTATTCACTGTAATCCTCAATCCTACCATTCTCCCAATATTTATCTAAATCATAAACTAAATAATCGAAAACTTCACTTTTAAATGAGCTTGTAGCAAATCTAAAACCAAAATATATTTCATTCTCTAAACCTGGTGGATTGTTATAAAAGTTGTAATTAAAACCTGCTTTTATATAGCTTCCTTTGAAGTTGGAGTCTATATTTTCATTATATATTTTTTTATCATCATTACCAACTTCAGCAACTATGAATAACCTTTCTTTAATTCTTAAATCCGCATAAAGAGAAACACCATTATAGTCCTCTGTTATCATTCTTACTTGTTTACTTAAATCAATTCCAAATCTAATTCCATATTTTTCTTTGATTTTCAAAGTATCTGTTTCTGAGGGATTTTCTTGAGAAAATCCAACACTAAAAATTATTACAATAAAAAATTTAATGATATATTTTGACATGGTGTGATATTTCGTCATTTACATTTCGTATTTCAATAACTGAATCTTCAATCCAATTAGAATTATCATTTTCTATAATGATATTATCAATTTCATATTCCATTTTATAACCACATGATCTTGATATGTAAACATTATTTCTTGAATAGTTAAAATAAATTAAATCTTCATTAGATTGATTAGAGTCAAACTCTTTTGTAAATGAAAATGAAGAAGTATTCTCATAATTATTCAACGGAATTGAAATTGAGTCAATAGTGCCAAGGAAAAAATCTTCATTATTATTAATCCCTTTTATTCTTAAATTGTTAACTGATTTAGTTTCACCTGAAAAACTATCAACAAATTTTAAAATAAGGTTGGGTGTATCAGTGTTAGATTCAAGACAAATATCATCTGGCTCACATGCTACTAAAAAAAATAAGATTAAAATTAATCTTGAATAAAGGTGAAAATTCATTTTTTCAAAATTACAATTTCATTTGCTTCTATACCATAATTTAATATATTTAATACAAATATTGAATCATGAAAAAATATTATTTATTACCACTATTTCTACTCTTTTTAACTATATCTTTTTCTCAGAAGAAGAAGAATACCAATGATGGATTAAAATCTTCTGATTTATCAGGTCTAAAGTTCAGATCTGTAGGTCCAGCTTTCATGTCCGGCCGTATTGCAGATATTGCAATAAATCCTGAAAATGAAAACGAATGGTATGTTGCTGTTGGATCTGGTGGTGTCTGGAAGACTGTTAACTCTGGAACAACATGGAAAGCCATTACGGATGATCAAGATTTTTATTCTACAGGTTGTATTACCATAGATCCTCATAATTCATCAAAAATATGGCTTGGAACTGGAGAAAATGTTGGAGGTAGACATGTTGGTATTGGACATGGTGTTTTTGTAAGTGATAATGGAGGAAAGAGTTGGAAATCTATGGGATTAAAATCCTCCGAACACATATCTAAAATTATTGTTAGTCCAAAAGATCCAAATATTGTATTTGTAGCTTCACAGGGTCCTCTTTGGTCCTCCGGTGGTGAAAGAGGGTTATACAGAACTGATAATGGAGGAAAAACATGGAAAAACGTTCTAAGTGTTAATGAGTGGACAGGTGTTACTGATATAGCCATTGATCATAATAATCCAAATATTTTATATGCTGCAACATGGCAAAGACATAGAAATGTGGCTTCATATATGGGTGGTGGACCAGGAACCTCTATATATAAGTCAACAGATCATGGAATTACATGGACAGAAATTAAAAATGGTTTACCAAGCTCTAATCTTGGAAAAATTGGTTTAGCGATATCTCCTTTTGATAGTTCTATACTATATGCTGCTGTCGAAACTGACAGAAGAAATGGGGCTGTCTATAAGACAACTAATTCTGGTGGAAGTTGGAAAAAAATGTCCGATACTGTTTCTGGAGCAACAGGACCTCACTACTATCAAGAGCTTGTTGCGTCTCCTCATGTATTTGATAAAATATACTTGATGGATACAAAAGTTCAAGTATCAGAGAATGGGGGAGAAGATTTTTATATTATGAATGAAAGTGATAAACATGTAGACAATCATTCATTGACTTTCAAACTTAGTGATCCAAACTATTTGTTGATTGGAACTGATGGAGGTGTTTATGAATCTTTTGATGATACTAAATCATGGAAATTTGTTGCAAACCTTCCACTTACACAGTTTTATAAACTTGCTGTTGATGATGCATATCCATTTTACAATATTTTTGGTGGTACGCAAGACAATAATACACAGGGAGGTCCAAGTAGAACATTTAAAACATCTGGTATTACAAATTCTGATTGGTTTGTACTTCTTGGTGGAGATGGTCATCAACCTGCTACTGAGCCAGGTAATCCTGACATTGTTTATGCTCAGTCTCAACAGGGAAATATTCATCGTATTGACAGAACTAATGGAGAAGCTACATTTATTAAACCGCAAAATGATTTAAATGAAGACTATGAAAGATTTAATTGGGATTCACCAATATTAGTTAGTTCACATGACCCTAAAACAATATTTTTTGGATCTCAACGAGTTTGGGTTTCAAATAACAGGGGAGATGATTGGAGGGCAATTTCTGGAGATCTAACTCTTAATCAAGAAAGATTCTCACTACCAATAATGGGTAAAGTCCAAAGTTGGGATAATCCTTGGGATGTTTATGCTATGTCCACATATAATACAATAACATCTTTATCTCAATCACCTATTGATGAAAATATCATTTACGCAGGAACTGATGATGGTATCATTCAGTATACACAAGACTATGGTCAGACTTGGACTAAAGTTAACGTTGAAAAATTACCAGGTGTTCCAAAAGGATCTTTTGTAAATGATATAAAGGCAGATTTATTTGATGCAAACACTGTTTATGTATTATTGGATAACCACAAGTTTGGAGATTATAAGCCCTATGTATATAAATCTACTGATGGGGGTAAATCATGGAAAGATATTGGGGAGGGAATACCAGATGGTTTTTTATGCTGGAGATTAGTTCAAGATCATGTTGATAGGAATTTAATGTTTTTAGGAACAGAATATGGAATATATGTTTCTGTTAATGGTGGTAATAAATGGGTTAAGTTTTCATCTGGTTTACCCACAATTTCAATAAGAGATTTAGCTATACAAAAAAGAGAAAATGATTTGGTTGCTGCAACATTTGGTAGAGGCTTTTATGTTCTTGATGATTATTCGTCTTTAAGATTTTTATCATCAAATTCATTAAAAAGTAATTTAGTGTTTACACCTAGAAAAGCACTTCAATACAGCCCAATAAGATCAGGATCGTCTTCTCAGGGAAGTGATACTTATTATGCTAAAAATCCTGACTATGGTGCAATTTTTACTTTTTATTTAAGTGATGAAGTATCAACAAAAAAACAAATAAGAAAAAAAAGAGAAAAAGAACTTGAAAAATCTGATTCTGACATACCGTTCCCAGGATGGGATGAGTTAGATGCTGAGTTGAATCAAGACTCACCTCGAATAGTAATTGAAATTTATGACACTAATAATGAATTTGTTGATAGATTTTCTAGACCATATAAAAAGGGATTTAATAGGGTTTCATGGGACTTAACTAAAAACTTAAATTCAAATGTTAACTCAGGATCATCAAGATCTTATTCACGAAGTATTAGGGTTAATCCAGGAAAGTATTCTTTTAATGTATATACAAGTTTTAATGGTCAAGTTAACAAAATTGGAAGTAAATTCTTCGAAGTTGAAAGGATAAGATCAGGTGTCTTAGAAAATCCAAATCTCAATTCAATTGAAGACTATGTTACAGAAATCGAAAATACTTATAAGATTTACTCTGTAATTAACAATAAATTCAATAAAATTAAAGACAATAATAAATCTCTAATGTCTTTAATATCAAGATCTACAAATTACAGCAACAATGTTAGTTTGTATAATGAATTAAATAATAGTATTAATGAAATTGATGTTTTTGTCTCTGGAAATAAATCAAAAAAAGATGTTAGAGAAAAGGATATCGAATCAATCTCAGATAGGCTAGGTGTGGCAGCTAGAGGATTAAATTCATCATATGGTCCTACTGGTATGCAGATTTCAAGTTTAGATAAAGCTAAATCCTTAATTAATAAATTTGGGGAAATGGTTGATGCTTTAAGTTTAGAATTTACAAAGCTTAAAAATCAAGTAGAATCAGAATTAGATTCTTATATTTTAGATTGATAATTATTAATTAACAAGTCAACAACCAAACTGTATGTTTTTATACCCGCTTTTTGGTTGTTGATTTTTAAGAAAATATCATAATTTTTTTTGAAAAAACTTTCGTATTTATTTTGGTATTTTAAATAGTATTCATTTTTCTGCTGTATGTTTTTAATTACACCAACATTTAAATCTTTGATGTATAGTTTGTGTAATTCAGGGTCTATCTTTCTTATTTCAGCTAGCAAATACTGAACAGCCATTAAGTTTCCTGAATATCTTAAATAATTATTTTCGCTTTTTGATAGAGTTTCTATAGCTATGTAGTTTGCTTCATCTTCAAATGCATATCCTATTTGATGTGCGATTTCGTGAGAAATAGTAACTGGAATTGAAATATCAGGTATATTATAATTGATATTTGCCTCAAGTGTAAATGGATTAATATATCCAGAGAAGCCCATGTATGAAAGTGGAGTTGAAAAGAGTGATTTTTTCACAGGAAAACTATTTATCTGCTTATTTTCAAACATCCAATTACTTTTTTTAATTGACTTTATACATTCATTCTTAACTTGATAAAAACTAAGTTTTGATTCTACTTTTTCCTGACTGGTTTTAGATAATGAAATTTGTAAATCATTTGTTTTTTTAATGTAATATTCAGTTGTTGAATAGAGTTCTTCTTTAGAGTAATCATTAGTTTTTAATGATTCAAACTCTGATTTTAGATTATAATTAAAACCCCATGACCAGTAAAAAAAACAATAAATTATAATTGGAATTTTAATAATAAAATAAAGCCTATCTCTTCTTCTTTCGATTCTAAAAAAATAAATGATTACAAATAATGGAAATACAAAATAGATTATATCTCCAATAGCAATACTTGAATATATAAATGCAAAAGATAAAATACTAAACCATTCGGTATAAATCGGGTAATAAAAATTCTCAATATTAATTATTGAAGTTTTGTTAATTGTTAATGTAAGTAAGAAAATAGTTAAAAAAACAAGAGATGATGTTTTTAAAATACTATTCATTTCTACTTTTGATCAACTATTTCAACTTCAAAAATTAAATTTGATTTTGCAGGGATTCCTCTAGATTCAGTTTCTCCGTAAGCTAAATAGTATGGCAAGAATAGTGTTGCCTTGTCTCCAACATTTAACAGTTTTAAACCTTCCTTGAAACCCTGAATCATCATATCTTTTGGACCTACTTTTGCTTCAATAGGTGAATATCCACCAGCTTGAGCCCTCCTCTTGTCAACCATATTGTACTTTTCAGCTACCTTTAGAATGGAAGTGTCTAAAAGGTTCCCATCTTCGAAATAAACTGCATAGTGAGTTAATACAACTTTATTTTCATCAACTTTATCCCCTTCACCCTTTTCATTTATAAAATATTTAAGTCCTGTTTCAGTTTCAGTTGCATCATTTTTTAGTTTAGAATGTATAGTTGAAACATCCTCCTTTAATTTTAACAACTGTTTTTCAGCTTCTTTTTTTCTTTTTTCTTCTTCTTTAAAATGATTAGTAAAAACTTTAGAAGCATTAAATCTTTTTGCGCCGCTACCATCTCTGATTATTTCAACGGTTAAAATTGAATCACCTTGTTCTATTTTATCCACAATATCTTGCCCCTCTAACACTTTTCCAAATACAGTGTGAGCACCATCAAGCCATGGAGTTTCTTTGTGAGTTATGAAAAACTGACTTCCATTTGTTCCAGGACCTGCATTTGCCATGGAAAGAATACCAGCAGAATCATGCTTAAGTTCATCAACAAATTCATCTTTAAAATTATATCCAGGAGATCCGGAACCAGTTCCTGTTGGATCTCCACCTTGAATCATAAAATCTGGAATAACCCTATGAAAAGTCAAACCGTCATAATATTTTTTTCCTTTATACTGATCACTTACTTCCTTGTTTTTGCCTTCGGCAAGTGATATGAAATTTGCTACTGTTACAGGCGTTTGATTGTAAAACAATTCTGTTTTAATAATTCCTTTATTAGTTTCTATTGATGCATAAATTACACCATCGTTATTTTTTTGTGACATATTACATGAAAAATTAATAGTTAATAATAGTATTAAAATGTATTTTTTTGAATTCATAATTTAATTTTAAAAATTAAAGTCTGTTAGTGATTTTTTAAACTTTTCAACTGCATCATCAATTGTGCCTGTATATTTACCTCCAGCAGCGTTTTTGTGACCACCACCATTAAAGAACTTTTTTGCAAATTTATCGCAAGGAAAGATGTTTTTAGATCTAAAAGATATTTTTACATTATCCATTTCCTCAATATCCTCAATAAAAATTGCTGTAAAGTCAATATTTTTTAGGGATAGGCCATAATTTACAAGACCTTCTGTATCACCTTTTTTATAGTTATTTTCAATTAGTTGATTCTTTGAAAGTCTCATGTATGTTGTTTTCTTTTCTTTAATTTGATTTAAGCTATTTAGTGCAGACCCTAATATCCTTAGTTTACTGAGATTATTGCTATTATAAATATTGTTATAAATTTTCGAATGATCTATCCCTTTTTTCATTAAAGATGATAAAATTGAGTGAGTTTCACTATTAACACCATTATACTGAAATGATCCTGTATCAGTCATCATCCCTAAATAAATACATGTAGATATGTCTCTGTCAATTAAATCATCATCACTAATCTGTGTGATTATTTTAAAGATTAATTCACAAGTTGAGGATATATCAGGATAGGAAAATGTAATGTTGGAGTAGTCTGAGGGAGATTGATGGTGATCAATCATAATAATTTCATGTTTTTTCAAATTGATTGCTTCACCTACCAAACCACATCTATTTAGGTCATTAAAATCAAGAGTAAATACAATATCAGAGTCAGCAATCAGTTTATTAGCTCTCTCTACATTCTCATCAAAGATTATAATGTCATTGCACCCAGGAATCCAGTTTAAAAAATCTGGATGTTTATTTGGAGTAATAACATTAACATTATGATTCATTTTTTTAAGAAAATGATATAATGCTAAACTGCTTCCTACAGCATCACCATCTGGATTGGTATGCGTTGTAATAATTATTTTCTTTTCTTTGGAAAGTAACTTTTTGAGTTCTTTTATTTTTCCTAGCATAATTTTTTCAAAGATAAGGATTACTTTAGGAATTTTTAAAGTATACTTGGAGGCATTTTTTGTAAATTTATTTAAAATAAAAAATTGAGTTTAATAAATATTTTTAGAAGACCAAGGAATAAAAAGTTTAGGTATTCACCTAGATATTCAAAATCAAATAAAACTAATTTATATGGTTTTGATTCAGCCTATTCAAAACACAGAGAATCGAACAGTGTTTTTGACAAATCAAATGCATGGGATGAGGCTAGATTAAGGTCAAGAAATCGCTCAAATAGTTTGTTCTCAAAAACTATACTTTTTATTATAATACTTCTTACCCTAATTTTTCTCTATATAATTGACTTTGATTTATCAATTTTTTTTAAATGAAAGCAACTATTAATAAATTATCAATTGATTTAATCAATAAAATTGCAGCTGGGGAAGTTATTCAAAGACCATCTTCAGTAATTAAAGAGCTTGTTGAAAATTCAATTGATGCAGAATCAACTGATATTAAATTATTGATCAAGGATTATGGTAAAACCTTAATTGAGATAAGTGACAATGGGGTTGGTATGAATGAAAAAGATTTGAGATTATGTTTTTTAAAGCACACAACGTCTAAAATTTCAAAATCGAGTGACCTTTTCTCTTTAACTACCAATGGTTTTAGAGGTGAAGCAATCTCAAGTATTTCCTCTGTTGCTAAAATTAAAATTTCATCATCTAATAATAATGATGGAGTTAGAAACGTTTTATTTATAGAAAACGGAGAAATCTCTAAATTTAAACAAGAAGGTGGTTTAAGGGGAACGACAATTAGTGTAAGTAGTCTTTTTTATAATGTTCCTGCTAGACGAAAGTTTTTAAAGTCAGACAATGTAGAGCTCAGACATATAATTAGTGAGTTTTCACGACAATCCCTTTGTAATCCTGGCTTATCTTTTTCTCTGAAACATAATGCGAAAGATTTATTTGTTTTAAATAAATCAAATTTGAAAGAGAGAATTACTCGTTTATTTTCTAAGAATATTGATAAGAAGTTGGTGCCAATAGATGAGATAACTGATATAGCATCAATTAATGGCTACGTTTTCAAACCTGAATTCCTGAACAAAACTAATTCTCTTCAGTTTTTTTTTGTTAATGGTAGATTTATAAGAAATAGTTATTTAAGTCACTCAATAGCTACTGCATACGAAGGTTTGATTAAGCCAGAGCTACGACCATCATATATTTTGTTTATTAAAACACCCACTGATCAAATTGATGTTAATGTTCATCCTAATAAAATTGAAGTTAAGTTTGAAAATGAAAGTTCATTGTATTCAATTATTCGATCCAGTGTAAGACATGCTCTTGGAAAATTTAATATATCTCCAAATATTGATTTCAGTGACAATGTTAATATATCTATGCCAAACATGCATACTTCTAAAATATCTACACCATCAATAGATTTTAATAATGATTTTAATCCTTTTAAAAATTCAGGAGGAAATGTTAATGATGAAATAAATGAAATAAATACAGGTTCTAAAGATCAAAAGCTATCTTCATCAATGGACATATTTAGCGAACATGATTTAACAGCCTCATCAACATATTCAAGTTTTAATTTTTTAAACAAGTTTATTGTTACAAAAACAAAGTCCGAGCTATTGATAATTAACATAAGAAAAGCATATCAAAGAATATTATATGAGAGAGTTTTATCTGAAATGAATAATAAAACGAATGTATCTCAGACCCTTCTCTTCCCTGTAAAATTCAGTTTTAGCGAATCTGATTTTAGCATATTAATTAAATTAAAAAAGGCTCTGATTCATCTTGGCTTCATTTTTGAAAAATTTTCAAATAATGAAATAGAAGTTTCTGGAATTCACCCTGTATTTAAGCATGATGGGTTAGATGAGTTCTTTAATGAACTCATTGAAAATGAAATTTTAAATTATAAAGAGCATTCCTCAAGTATGAATGATTATTTAGCCAAATTAATTTGTTTATCTAAATCTATAAATATTAGTCATTTAGTAAATGAACAAGAACAAGTTTTACTTTTAAATCAGCTTTTTGCTTGTAAAGACTCAAAATTTACACCTGAGAATAAAAAAATTTATATTGCAATTGAGGATAAAGAAATTAATACAAAGTTTAAATAATGGGAAATACACCAAGAGTTATTATACATCTGTTGATAATCAATGTCATTTTTTTCTTTGGCTCTAAAGTATCAGGTGCAATAAGTAATGATTTTTTAGCTCTTCATTACTTTGAAAACGATAAGTTTATTATATCTCAATTATTTACACACCTTTTTATGCATGGTAATGAAGCTCATCTATTTTTTAACATGTTTGGCTTATGGATGTTTGGTTCAACTCTGGCAAATATATGGGGAACTAATAAGTTTTTATTCTTCTATATATCCTCAGGGTTAGGGGCTGCAATAGTACAAATGATAATGTATTATTTAAATATTGATTCAGTAACATCTACATTGTTAGAATACGGCGTTTCTAATGAAATAATTTTAAATATACTTAAAACAGGATCTGCTAATCCCATGATTTTTGAATATGTTCCTCAGTCAAAACTCGCAAGTATGGTTGGAGATTATAATGCAGTTATGGTTGGAGCCTCTGGAGCAATTTATGGTGTTTTAGTTGCATTCACATTTATGTTTCCAAATTCTAAATTGATGTTGTTGTTTCCTCCAATTCCAGTTAAAGCTAAGTACTTAATTCCTTTAATAATTTTGGGAGATTTCTTCTTTGGATTTACATCTGCTTCCATTGGACCAATTGCGCATTTTGCTCATATTGGTGGTGCATTTACTGGTTTTGTTATGATGTGGTATTGGAAAAATAATCAGTTTAATAAAAACAGATGGAATTAAAAAATAAAATTAACCTTTACATATCGGGGCTGAATATTGTAGAAAAAATTATTCTTTTCAATATTACAGTCTATTTACTTCCATTTGTTTTAAAAACAGTATTATTTCTTTTCAATATAAAAGGATTATCTATTGTTAATTGGTTTACTATAGACGCAACTCTCTCAGAATTCATATTAAAGCCATGGTCTATTCTTACATATGGATTTATTCACGGTAGTTTTAGTCATATTTTTTGGAACATGTTAATACTATATTATTTTGGAAACATTTTAAAAAATATTTTTGGAGAAAAACTAATATTGAATTTGTTCTTAAGTGGAATTGTCGCAGGTGGATTAACATATTTAATTAGTTATAATCTTTTTCCTGTTTTTAAGGGTGTTAACTCAGTGATGATCGGTGCTTCCGCTGGTGTGATGAGTGTTTTGTTCTTTCTTGCTGCATATGATCCACAGTATAGAATTAGAATCATATTTTTTGATATCAAGATTCTCTATATAGCTCTTTTTCTATTTTTTTATGATATCATACAAATTCCATTGAATAATTCAGGAGGACATATTGCTCATATTGGTGGTGCTTTATGGGGTTACTACTATTCTGTCAAATACAATAATGGTAGTGATTTAGTAAATTCAATTCTTTCCTATTTTAAAAAAAATACAAATAACAAACCGTCTGTTAAATCTAAGACAGACAATAAAAGTTTTAACCAAGACAAGATTGATGAAATTTTAGATAAAATATCAGATTCAGGCTACGATTCTTTAACAAAATCTGAAAAAGAATATCTTTTTAAAGTAGGAAAAGATGATGAATAGAAATTTAATCAATCAATTTAAATATATTTAAAGAAAATACTGAAAATCAGTTATTTATATATTTATAAAAACTAAAATTTGAATCACCGTATTTACGATTTTCAAAGAAGAAATTATGTTGATTTATTCGGGTTTTTGATGAATGTTCAATTATTAAAAAACCATCATTTTTAAGTATTTTATTTTTAAATATTATATTAATTATTTCGTAATATTTTTCATCCTTTATATTATAAGGCGGATCAGCAAAGATTACATCAAACTTTTTGTCTGTTAATTTTAAAAAATTTAAGACATCTATTTTGATTGCTTCAATATTGAAATCATTTATTTTACTAAAGTTTTTTATAAATTCTATTGATTTTTTATTTATTTCTACTGCACATACATATTTAACTCCTCTTGAGGAAAATTCATAGCTAATATTTCCAGTCCCGCTAAATAAATCTAATGCAGTAATTAGAGTATAATCTAATTTATTATTTAAAATATTAAATAAAGCTTCTTTAGATCTGTCAGTAGTGGGTCTTAGCTTTAATTTCTTTGGTGGAGAAATCCTTAAACCTCCCTTATTTCCTCCAATAATTCTCATTAACAATGTAAAAAATCAGCCTTGTATTTTTTATTTAATATTTTGTGATTATCAAAGAAATTATTTGAAATATCATTTAATTCTTCGTAATTATAATCTATGATATAATTTATTATTGTTTTTTCTATTTCAAGTTTCTGTTCTTTTAGAGTTAGTAGAATATAATATACAATATCAGAGGAATTTTCGATTTCAAATGAATTAAAAAATTTAAATCCATCTTTTTTAAATACAACAATTTTTATTTTCCCTTTTTCTACATGAACAAAATACTCTTCATTTACCCTAAATTCATCAATCCTCTTTAGTAACTCAGTGTTAAAATGATAATATTCAATATTCTTAAATATATCTACCAAGAAGTTATTGACATTAATATATGGTATGTAAACATTTTTAATTCTAAGTCTATCAATATCATCAACAGCCAAGTAGTCATTTTCTTGAATCTTGGTGTTAAATTTTAAATAATTTTTTTTCTCTTTTGAGCTGTAAAGCTCCTCAGGAACAAAAACAAATAAATCATTTTCCTGAATTAATTTTATTTTATTAAAATTCTCATTTTTAATATTATTCTTATCTAACATTGTTCCTAGCTCACCAGTTATATTTTCAACAGAGATGGGATTATCAAAACTTTTCTTTTTAAAAGTTATTAAACTATCTGTTGAAAAGTCACTTTCTGAGAGTGAGATAAAATTGGTGCTTACTGATATGGTAAGATTTTTTTGATTGTAGTTATTTTCTTTCAAAATCAAATGTTGTAGGCCAATTACCATTGGTACTAACGTCTGAAAGAGAGCCTAAAACAATGTCTGGACCATTAACTCCATCTACTGATACTGTTTGCTTTTCTTGAGTGATTAAATCTCTACTCTGATCAAAAAGAATTAGATCTTTTGAAACTCTAACTTCAAAAACAGGGACATTGTAGCCATTTTTATCAATTATATCAGCCTTTAATTTAAATTGTTCATCAACTCCATCAATTGGCACATATGCCATTTTCTTGTAGGAATCATTATTAGAGAATAGAGAGTCTTTAACAGAGACATAGCCTAGAGTATCAATAACTATAACCTCTCTTAGCATATCGATTCTGTACACCCTATCATATTGCATATAACTTGAATCTCTTTTTTGTACTATAGTAAATTGAGCTGAATCAACAAATTTGATTAATTCATCAAAACTACTTGAGTAAATACCATTAACACTTTTAAAAGCGACTTGAGCATTACGTATGTCTTTAAGTCTATCAATAACTTTTAGATATCTCTCGTTTTTAACTTGATTAAATTTGATAGGTGAGTTAATTGATTGATATATTTGATATACTAAAACAAGAGAAAAGAAGAAAAGTGCATATGTAATATGTTTTCTATATTTTTCAGTAAAATCTGCTAGTTCTGAGAGTAATTTTTTCATAGGTCAAAACAAAACTACAATTTTTTTTAATTTATGAAAATAATTTATCTGAATCATATTTTATATGTTTTTATTATCTTTCGTCAAATTAATAAATGACTGTCTCTGCTTTAATTCCTGCAAGATTAAATTCCTCTAGACTTGAAAAAAAATTGATAAAAGATTTGGATGGAATTCCGATAATTGTGAGGACATATAAAAATATAGTTTCTACAAATCTATTTAAAGAAGTAATTGTCATAACTGACGCTGATGAAATTGTAGAAATTTTAAAAAAACATAATATAAAGTTCTTAAAAAGTTTGAAATCACATAATACTGGAACAGATAGAATTGCGGAATTTGCTGATAAATTTAATTCTGATATTATAGTTAATGTTCAAGGAGATGAGCCATTTATTAGTAAAGATGATCTAATCAGTATAATCAACGAATTTAAGTGTGATTCAAATAATCTTGTTAATGTAGTTTCATTAATGATCAAACTATCCAATATTGATGAAATAAATAACCCAAATAATGTCAAAGTAGTAGTTGATAATAATAATGACTCTATTTTATTTTCAAGAAGTATCATCCCATTTGATAGAGATGATTTAAAACCTAATTATTATAAACATATAGGAGTATATGCATTTAGAACATTATACTTAAAAAAATTTGCAAAATATGATCAAACACCATTAGAAAAAGCTGAAATGATCGAAGCTTTAAGAATAGTCGAACATGGTGAGAAGATTAGAATGATTGAGATCTTTAAAGAGCATGTATCAATTGACACTATTGATGATCTAAAGATGGCTGAATCAATTCTAAAACAAAAATGATAAAATTTATATTTCACAAGATTTTAGGATGGAAAATTAATGGATACTCAAAATTACCTGTCAAGTGCGTTTTGATTGCTGGTCCTCATACTCATTGGATAGATTTGTTTTTAGGTTTTGCAATAAGAAATTCGATAGGGGAGGATATCAAGTTTATCGGCAAAAAGGAGCTTTTTATCTTTCCACTAAACATCTTGTTAAGATATCTTGGTGGTATTCCTGTTGTCAGAAATAGTAAAACAAACACAGTTGATCAAATTTCAAATCTAATTAAAAGTAAAAAGGAGTTTAAATTAGCTATTTCACCTGAGGGTACTAGAAAAAAAGTATATAAATGGAAATCAGGCTTCTACTACATTGCAAAAAAATCCAATATTCCAGTTATATGTATTTCTTTAAATTTTAAAAAAAGGATAGTCACATTCTCTAAACCCTATTTCCTAACTGCCAATATAAATAAGGATATGGAAAAATTGAAAATTAACTTTAAAGATTCGATTGGAAAAATACCAGAGTACTCTTAGTTATTTCATGTTGTGATGGACCTTTTGAACATCATCATCATTCTCACAAGTTTCTAAAAACTTTTCAACATCATTTTTTTGATCATCATTTAGATCTTTATAATTGTTTGGGATTCTTTCAAACTCAGAATTGATGATTTCAATATCTCTATTTTCTAGTTCTTTTTGAATTAATCCAAAAGAATCATAATTACCATATAATAACAGTTCATTATTAACTTCATCTTTTATAATTTCCTCTAAACCATAATCAATTAATTCAAGTTCTAAAATATCTAAATCGAGATTGTTATTTGATATTTTAAATGAACAACATCTTAAAAACATAAATTCAACTGACCCATTAGTTCCAAGGTTTCCACCTGCTTTATTAAAATAACTTCTAATATTCCCAACAGTTCTATTATTATTATCAGTAGTACAGTCAATTATTACGGCAACTCCATGAGGTCCATATCCCTCCAAAGTAATTTCCTTATAATTTTCAGTACTTTTTTCAGATGCATTTTTAATAGCCCTTAGAATATTATCCTTTGGCATGTTTGCTGCCTTTGCATTTTGTATTATTGCTCTTAGTCTTGAGTTGGATTCTGGATTGGGTCCGCCTTCTTTAACAGAAACAGAAATATCTTTACCTATTCTGGTAAAGGTTTTTGCCATTGTTGACCATCTCTTTAGCTTTCGGGCCTTTCTAAATTCAAAAGCTCTACCCATTTTTTAGTGGAAGTTTAGTGATTTCGGCTTTAACCAATTTATCTCTTATTAAAAGATAAATTTCATCACCCAATGAATGTTTGATATTTACATAACCAATTCCTATACCTACTTTATTAGTTGGTGAAAATGTTCCTGATGTAACATTACCGATTTTATCCCCTTCTTTATTACATATGTCATATCCATTTCTTGGAATTCCTCTGTCAATCATTTTAAAATTTATCATCTTTTTGGTTGATGAATTTATTGAAATCAGTAATTCTTCTTTACCTATAAAATCTTTTTCAATATTTGTGACCCACATTAAGTTAGCCTCAAATGGAGTAGTGGTATCATCAATATCATTTCCATATAAACAATAACCCATTTCCATTCTTAAAGTATCACGAGCTCCTAATCCAATAGCTTGTATTTGATATTTCTCACCTTTTAAAAATAATTGATTCCAAATATCACTTAATATATTCACATCAATATATAATTCATAGCCTTTCGATCCAGTGTAACCTGTGTTTGAAACTATAATTGATTTATTATTTATTTTAATATTATGGAAAGAAAACTTCTTTAATTGACTAAAATCAAAATTAAATACTTCATTAATTAGACTTAATGAATTAGGTCCTTGTACAGAGATAAGACCAATTTCATCGGATAAATTTTTAATAGTACAATCATACTTTTTTAAATTCTTTTGAACCCATTCCCAATCTTTTTCAATATTAGCTGCATTGACAACTAACATGTATTTTTTCTCCTCAATTCTATAAACAATTAAATCATCGACTATACCACCGTTATTATTAATAAAACAATTGTATTGAGCTCTATTAACATCAATTTTTAAAATATCATTAGAGCAAATGTAATTTAGAAAATCTTTAGCTTCATTTCCTTCAACATAAAACTCGCCCATATGTGATACATCAAATATTCCAACATTATCACGAACACATTGATGCTCAATAGAAATTCCTTTATATTGTATAGGCATATTGAATCCACCAAAATTTACCATTTTAGCACCATGCGCAACGTGTTGATTGAAGAGGGGTGTTTTTTTCATTAGATTTTATACAAATTAATGCCAAATTTTATTACTTTACAAAAATGAATTTGACAATGAAATTTATAATTTTTGTTACTGTAATGTTAATTTCATCAGACACCTTTTCTCAAATCTCTGTTGATGAAGCTTTGAAGGGTAAAGTAGCAGGTTTAACTATTTTTTCCCAATCAGGAAGACCAGGAACTCCCAGTTATATTAGAATAAGAGGAAATGGTTCAATAATGGGTAATAATAGACCTCTGTTTGTTGTTGATGGAGTTCCTTATGAAAATTATGTAGTTGGTAAAAATGCAAGATTTGAGGGATTGGATATGTTATCTATGATAAATACACTTGATATTGAAAGTGTTGCTGTTCTTAAAAATGCCAAAGATGTTGCGCCTTATGGAGTAAAAGGTACTAATGGAGTAATTGTTATTACTACTAAAAAGGGTGTAAAGCAAGGTCCAACTTTACGTGACTTATTAGTTGATATGGAAATTATAGAATAACTAATATGAATAGATTATTAATTTCTTTTTTTTTAATATTATCACCCCTGTTAATTTTCTCGCAAAATTTTACTCGTCAAGATTCTTTAAGAGGTTCCATAACTCCTCAACGAGCTTGGTGGGATTTAACATATTAT
>Ga0208130_1000683_pt1 | contig 17266 bp, 10 predicted proteins | sample ETNtaG_31_FD_185771 | JGI IMG/M metagenome (GOLD analysis project Ga0208130, IMG submission 185771) | Marine microbial and viral communities from oxygen minimum zone, Eastern Pacific Ocean - ETNP201310SV78 (SPAdes) (version 2) | ecosystem: Environmental > Aquatic > Marine > Oceanic ...
TAAACCGAGCAGATACGCAAAAGTGGGCGATGGACATCAATCGAAAGAACGTCCGTATCCGAGTGCGCACCCCGTCGGGAAAACTCCGCCTGATCCAAGTCCCCACGACCCCCGTCCTCTGGGCCTTCTTGATTTCAATCACGCTTTCGCCGTTGAACAGCGAAGCAGGTCGCCTTTTGCTGGGCTTGCAACACAACTGGTCGGTCGCTTATGCCGCACCCCATCAGCCAACGGCACCGTTGGTCAGATCGTTGGAGTTTTACCATCAAATCATGAACGGCCTTGACAGCAAAATTTTCGTTCAACACGCGAAAGCCTTGGTGGTTGGCCGCCTCGGCCACTTGTATGAAATCGCTGTAGAATCCGGCCAACACGGTGCGCCGTACACCATCCAACATCTCGTTGACATCGACCCGAACGCAAAACATCCAATCTGCATCCACAGCGGGCGCATCGCCGAAACCGTCCCCTTGGGCGACACCATCGGCGGAGTTCTTCTTTCCATGGTGAACGACGTTGAGGCGTCTCACGATATCGGGAGTTTGCAAGAACTTCTTCAGCACGAACCGCCCTTTGGATTCCCTCGGCAAAACATCCCTCTTGCGTGGCTGGATGCCTTGGGCATCGATGACATGGGGCCACAACATCGCCACGCTGCGCGAGACTTCCAATGGTATTGGGAGCGTCGAGAACTCGAACAAGAACGCCGGCCGGGGCGCGGCCTGCACGAACTCCTCATGCGAAATCGCCATCACCGCCGTCGCTCGCGTTATTCACAACGGTGGAATGCCCGATACCACGCAGGTTTTGATCGGGACGGAACCTTCCCTCTGGACGAGGTGGTGGCCGCTTGGCGAAACACGGTACACCCCTACATTCCCGGGAGTTCTGGCCTCCGCAAGCGTGGAGAATTTTTTGGCGGAGTGCAAGAGGGATATTTTCGCCGCCGCTACCACCACATGATGAACCACCGCCGATTTGACGACGTTCATGATGAAGGCGACATGAGGGACGGTGAACGGCGCTGGTGCGAGGTCTTTGCCAGAGCATGGGAGGTTCTTGTCCACCAGCCATTGGGTTCCATCGTTCGCATTCCCAATGAAGACGGCATGCCACTTAGCTTCGAGCACGCAGCGTTGCAAATCACGGTACGTTCGCCTCTAGAACGCAACTTTCTTGCCAGAATTTCAAGAGTTCTTGGATATGTGAAGGACGATGAACAGGGGCCTGACAGTATCTTCGTTCGTCGTGATCATCCTCGTCCGAACGCCCGCCTCCAACTCACGGACCTTCTGCGTGACACCCAGGACCGGCAGCGGGTTCGAGGGGCTCCACCTCGATGGTGGAATTATGTGGACGTGGTCACACCTCCCCGAGATGTGCTCCCTCTCCGCTGGCAACTCCAAATTGACTACACCGACGACCGACGTCCACGAGCTGACGGCGATGCCCGTAGAGCGTTGAACTTCAACGACTTGGGCGATCTCTTCGGCTGAAAGCAACGGCCAAGGAAACCACGAGAATCGATGAGAACATGGAAAGCGCAGGCGTGTCCTCGCTTTCTTCTTCTGTTTCGGTCGGTTGGGCCGGTTCTTCAGGGGCGACAGGCATGATTTCGTAGATGAGGTGGATTTCCAAATCGTTGTCATCAAAGGCTGCAGGCAAGTCGACCACGGCCGTGCCTTGCAATGCATCACCCACCCCCATCATCCGGTGAACGATGTGTGGATACGTGCCCAAGCCGTTGGTGCCCTCTTCAAAGTCAGCCGCCGCCTCAACGATCCAAACGGAAACATTCAGTGTGGCGTTCTCAAGATGTTGTTGGCCGATGTCCAACGTCCAACCTACCGTGCCGGAGCTGTCGGTGAGGGGCGTCCATGAAAAGGTGGTGCTACCGCTTCCAAGACCGAGGTCTCGCTGGGCAAGGTTGGTGAATTCGTTCGCAAGTGTCCCATCATCAGCAACGCTCCCGACCTTCTTCATCGTCCCGTTGAAAACGACGCCTGGCGGGGGATTGACGCCGTACTTGTCTCGCCATCGCTGGTCGATTTCTTCGCTTCCGAAGGGATCCTGTGTTTCGCCGATGGCTCGATGGATATGGTATTGTTGGAGATGGCCGGCTTCTTGCACGTCTTCGAGGGCGTGTTCAACGTCAACGCAGTTCTCACACCAGGTGGCCGTGTAGACTTCGACAACAGCCGTGAGATCACTCAGGTTGGTCGTCGTCGCAGCCGTGGCGTTCGCAGGCGTCCATTGGCCTCCGAAGACCATGCCGTTTTCAACCTCAGCAGCTGGCAACGCCGTGGTGGTCGGTGCTGCAGAAGCCAGAAGGAAAATGGCCAACAAAGTCGTTGTTGCACTCAATCGCATGTAACCCCGGATGGGCTACGAGGATATCAATCCGTCCTTAACCGGTTCATTCCTCAGATTCTTCTTCGGATTCAGCCTTGCCAGGGGATTCCTTTGCTTCTTCGATACTGCTTCCAAACAAGGGTTCAGCTTGGGGGAATTCCCCAGCGTCGTACTGTTCTTCCATGTTGGCAAGTCGACTCTTGAGCCCTGCACCAGAACAGTTGACGGCTTTGGCGACGGTGTTGAGATTGCCTTGTCCTTTGTTCATGGACTGAAGCACCTTGTACATGACACAGCCTGCTACCATGGGGATGGGGACGTTGGAAGTGGGGGCATCGACGCTTGGTTCTCCAATGTCGCTCATGGCCTTGAAGAAGGCATCCATGATGGGGCCAAGTTCAGCTTCAGCAAGACGAGAGGCCAAAGCATCTTCCAGGTTGTGGGCGGCCTTGTCCATTTCATCTTCTCGAGAAGCAGCGGCGTGCAGTTGGTTGGGTTGAGGTGCCCACTTCATGCGGATACGAGCCATGTAGTGCTGGCGGATGATTTTCTTGGCGTTCACGAATTGCTTCTGTGTGATGCCGTAGGTTTCCATCATCATCTTCTCGTTGATGGTGATGGTGCGGAACCATTTTGAGGCAATGGAAGCGATGGCGAGGGCCATGATTTGGAGGTTGTCCTGTTCGGTGGCTCCTCGCAACTCTGGGTGTTCCTTTCCACCAGCGCGGCAGATAGCGGTCTTCGGACACTTGAGCATGCGCTTTTCGTTTGAACTCAAGGTTCGGCGTCGTGCTTCTTGCCAGGGCTTGAGCTTGCGTCCAGTTGCGCGAGCCAACAATTCAACGGCGCGAGCCATGTTTGGACCGAACATCTCCTGAATGGTGGCCATCAAGGAGGCGTACATGGGGTCGGTATCGCGCTGCGTAGAACGGTCCTTGCGGGCCAAGTCCCGGTATTTCCGGAAGGTAGCACTGTCCAATTTGTTGCCATAAGCGTCAACTCGATCGCCCTTGACGTTCATGATGGCGCCGTGCTTTGCACCTTTGGTGACAGCGCTTGCGTTAGCGGCCTCGTTGTGGCGATTCTCGCCGAGAGAGCTCCCGCTGTTGGTATCAGCATCCGTCAGCATGTTCTCGAAGACCACGCCGCAATCTCCACACACGGCCTCACCACGTGCATTGTCAAGTTCCAGTTTTCCGCCACATCCATCTTCATCGCATTTTAGTTCCATATTTTTGCCTCCTGTGTTACTTGGCCGCCAGCCCTTATAAACCTGTGCATCCAATTCATCCTTGTACCCTTCATGTTATGGGCTTTAGGACAAATTTTCAACATCAGTGCTCTCCGGGTTCGGCCAAGAACATTTCTTATTTGGAGTTTCTCCTATTTAAACGTTGGGGTAAAACCCCCGGTGAAACGGCCCGATAAGCGAGAAAAGGAGATGAAACCACCCTCTCTCATATGGGGACTTAAAACAAGATGCTTACCCTATTTGAACACCTCGGTGATGTTCGAACTACCTACCAGACTCTTCCCCGCACATCTTGAAATAGGCTCGCATGTATTCTTGGAGACAGGCTGGTTTTCATGGATTCAATGACGTCGGTGACCTCAGAATACGTTCCGGCTGGGGAAGGCCTCCCGCCGTGGCTGTTCACGGTGTTGTGTGAGCCAACCGAACACGCCCCGATTTTGGTGCTTCACCCCACAGAACTCCATCGTCAACGCACCCTTGAACGTCTCCACCGCCAAGGGGTGTCGGTCTCTCCACAGCACCACTTAACACTCAACAGCCTCATCCGTCTCCTCCATGTGGATCTCCGTCTGCCTGTGCTCCTCGATGATGAGGCCAGCATGTTCATGGCGCTCCACGGTAAATGTGTTGAAGCCGCCGAGGCAACAGCTCTGCCGTTTCTTTACACCCCGGGAGTGGGTGCGTGGACTTTGACCAAAACACGCCGGCTGCAACGGTTGCATGGAGAATTGATGCAGTTGCGAAACCCGTTCAAGTGGGAAGGTGACCCAGGAGCGGAGGTGTTTCACCAACTCTGTCTGGAGGTTGAAGCTGCGGCTGGCGGAACCCTTCCATCCCTGATTACGCTGCACGTGCTCGAAGCGTTGAACGAGGCAGAGGAAGCGCCGTTCCACCTCAGCGACATCGCCGGCATGGTGGTGTTGGACATGGCTCCTGATTTTACCGAGGTTGAACAGGACCTGTTGCTTGCTATCGCCTCGTTCTGTCCTGTCCATCAACTGCTCAATCCCGGCTCGTTTCGTTTGGGATTCCACGGGGCTTACCTCGTGGATGAACTGCCGTGCACGGCTGAAACCCTGCCTGCTTGGCTCCCTCCTCACGAACCATGGGCAGCCGATGCATCGTCATGGCAAACCGAGGTTGGGCAACGAAACAAGACCGAAATCACTCGCCTCACCCTTGACGAACGTTCCCAAAGCATGGACGCTGCTCTGGCGTTCCTTCAAGCATACAAAGCGGAAGGAGAGGGAGAGGTTTTGGTGGTTGATGCCGCTGCGCGGGACCGTTCTCTTGAATGGTCATCGGCTCTCTCCACCATCGGCCTTTCTTGGCATCCCGGTTCCACGGCTTTGAATCAACAACCCCTTCATCACGCCATTGTGCGGGCTGCTTCCATGGCGCAAGGAATGAGTTCCTGGTCGCTTTTTTCGCTTCGCAGTGTCTTTTTTTCAGCGACGATTCCACTTCTTGACGACGTGTTCTCGCAACTCAACCACCCAACAGAAGGAACATGGAGACCTCGGCCCGATGCTGCGGTGCTCGAGGAAATTGCGAGGAACTTCCACGTTCTTGGTGGCCCTGGAGCCATCGCACGTTGGTTGGGTGTGCTCTCATCGGCCGCCCCGTCTTTTGCGGAACGAAGGCCCGAAGAGAAAGCCCGTGCCCTTGAGGAAACACAGTGGTGGCTTGGGTGCTTGTTGCAAACTTGGGCCCCGCTGCTTTCCCCTGAAGACCGACATCTGCTCAATCGTCCGGTGGAAGGTTGCACGACGGGCGCCTTGCTTCCTTTGCCCGAACCGACGCCCTCGGGCATGGCATGGCTCTCTTGGTTTGTTTCCGTCATCGATGTGGCCGCTTTGTCCAGCCGTCGAGCACCGTTTGATGCCGGCGTGGGCACCCTCCAGGTGCTGATTGAGTCCATGAATGATATCAAGCATCAACTTCAGTCCATGGGATTGTCCTTCGATGATGGCGGTTCACCCTTTGTTGACCTGCTCGAGCACGTCGGGGCCACCGTGAACATCACCCACCAATCCTCCCGCACCAACCGCGTTCATGTCGTCTCACCGGAGGACGCCCTTGGTTGCACGGCCGACCTGATTTTGTTGGTGGGTATGGACGTTGATGCATGGTCAATGAAATCCCCCGCCGTCCCGTGGCTGGATGCTCCTTCTCGATTGGAACTCGGTTTATTCCATACCGACCTTGCCGTTCGTCGAGGGCGCCACCACCTTCGCCATTTGTTGAATGCGGGGCGCCACCTCGTCGTTTTCGATTCTTCCCCGGAAGAAGGAGGCGGACCCAGTGCCCCACTTGCTGAATGGTTGAATGACCAGCAACGAAGCAAGGCTTGGGACGCCATGCGAGCACCGCCAAGTTTCCTTCCATCGAGGATGTACGAGGGCGATGAAGCTCCGAGAAGATTTACGTGGGTCCCGAGAGAAGAAGGCCATGGAAGTTGGCTGACCCCCGTCGTTTACGCATCGGTTGAAACCGAAGAGGGGTCGCACTTTGTTCGCCAAGGATTCAGCGGAAGAGATCGGCGTCAACAACTGGGTTTGGACCTTCACGCCGGTCTTCATGGTTTGGAAGAACTCAACCATCCAACCGCAGTGCTTCATGCGTACGAGGGGGCCGTTCAAGCCGACCGTCGCCGTCGCCAACCTTTGGCCAAGCGCATCGGGACCAGCGAGGTCTTCCCTTGGGAGCGACGGGAAGACCTGCTCAGTGTGGACGCCGTCACCCTTCGTCCAACGGCAGCGTCACTCAAGGTTGACTCGGTTGCCGCCGGTGTCTTCCCCCATCTTGGCTATCGGGGTGAGAAATCTGTTTCGTTAAGCGTCGACCCACGCCCCCTCCCTCTCTATTCTGCCACCGGCACGGGTTTGGACCATCGATTTGGTCAACTTGAATCGCCGGTGGAGCGGGAGGTTTGGTCTCCCAGCCGACTTGAAGGGTGGCTGAAATGTCCGCGCCAGGCATGGATGAAGCAAGTCCTAGGAGCGGATGACGAGGAGGGCGGCGTCACGGAAGACATCGACGTGAGGGTGCGTGGGCAAATCATCCACGAAACCGAGGCTGCGCTTATGCAAGGGCACGGAATCCCTCTTGGAGGAGAAACATCCGATGAACCCACTCCCTTGCATGCTGGGCCGATGGGTCAAGGAAATGCAGGATGGGACACCATTCTCGCCTTTTTAGAGGAAAAGGTGCATTGGTTGGGTCGGCAGAACGCCGTATCTGTTCATCGAACCAAGGACCTCATTGATGCGACAGCAGAGGAATGGCTCGCTCACAAAGAAGGCGAAATTGAACTCCCTCCAGAAGGCCGACTTGCACGTCTCCTCGAGGCGGACCTGATGCTCCGGCATGCTGCACCGGTGGCCGTTGAGTGGTCCCCAACGACGGAAACTGAGCGATCGGTTTTGCTCGACCCAGACCCGGATGCCGATGCCTCTGGATTCCGTCTTTTCGGATACGCCGACCGTGTTGACGTTTTGGTGCTGCCAGCGAAGATTCGTGAAGCGTTGGTTGAGCAAGGCGTCCTTTCTGATGCCACGCACGACTCGCCCTTCCCCCTCCATGATGAACGACGCCCAGCGCAACGTTTGGTCGTTGTTCGAGACCTCAAAACCGTCGCGGGACCGAAGCCTGAAAATGTGGGTATGCGCCACATGCGCTGTTTGTTTGAGGACCTTCAACTTGCTCTGTATGCGCGGGCTTGGGAACGCCTTCACCCCAACGACCGAGTGATTGGCGTCGGCGCCAGTGAGGTGGGTGAATTCACCAAGCACTATGTTGAACTCGATGCCGACTTACTCCCGTATGCCGAATTCTTGGAACTCGGCGACATCACCGCTGTGTTCACGAATCATTTCCCCGCCCAGACCCGAACGGGCGCCCCAACCACGCCGTTTCGCCGATGGATGGCTGAACGCTTGGCCGTGGCGCAGCGTGCGGTGAGCACCGCCGCCCAAGGACGTGTAAACCCAACACCAGGCCGTCATTGCAGCTACTGTTCAATCGCTCATTCCTGCGCAGTATCCGACCATACAGGGGGCGATTTCTAATGATCGAATTCAACAACAGTCAGCGGTTGGGGTTGGACCTTGACCGCCACATTGCGTTGGATGCAGGTGCGGGCACCGGGAAAACCACCGTGATGGCCGAACGCTATGTTCAGCATCTGATCGCCTCCGACCAACGGGCCACGCATCTGACCCCTTGCGGCCCGCGTACACCTCTTTCCGGCCACGGCTCTCTTCGGGCACCAAAACGTGAGCGGACTTCGATGGAAGCCTGGCCCGGCCTTCTCCCATCGGAAGTCGTCGCCATCACCTTCACGCGAAAATCAGCGGCGGAACTCAAAGCCAGAATTCGCCACCGAGTGGCCTTGACCCGCGCCCTCCCACCGGATGAAGAGGACGTGGACGGCGTGTTTGACCCCCGTCTTCGAAACGAAGGCGATGTGGAGATGTTGCTCTCGGGGCTTGATGAAGCGCCCATTTCCACCATCGACGCTTTCCTCAGTCAACTGGTTCAGCCTTACATTGACCTTGTGGCCCTCTATCCTTCCAATCAACAAGTTTCCGAGGAACGAAAACCACTGATGGTCCAAGACACCCTTCACGCCGTTTGGCGCATTCGTTCGGTGGAAGACGCCCGAGAAGCCGGCGTCCTCAACCATCACCAAGCCTTCCTTGACGCTCGAAATCGCTTGGTGAGTCGTTTGGGGGGTCAGGATCAAGCCGAGATCGTGTTGGGTGGTCTTCTCGACCGCTCCCTCTTTGTCGAGCAATCCCACCGCTCAATGATTCAGCGGGCTGAAGCCATGAATTTGGGTTGGAGCGGTCGGGGCCCAGCACCTGTTGATGTCCTGCTCAACACCATCGCCGAACCGGTTGAAGGCCTCTTGGATGACTTCATCGTTCAATTCCATCAGCGACTGAATGCGTGGGTGCAGGAATTCCTCGTGTATCGGCCTCAATGCGTGGAACCAGCAGAGGCCGATACCGAACTGACCCGCTTCAATCACCTGACTCGGTTGTCGACCGGGGCTCTTCCACTCCAACCGGGTGAACGATTGGCCTGGTTTTGGAAAGCCCTGCTCGGCATCGCCACCGCTTCTGGCTTGGTCAAACCGGAATGCACCTTTTTCCCAAGAGATTTACTTCCAAACGGCGATGGCTGGCCCTCGGGGCTGCTTTCAAAATCAAGGGCCAAGGGAATCGGGAAGGACGACAAAGCCGCCCTTTACGACCGGGCGCTTGGCCACGTTTCTCAACTGCGTCGTATGTTGAATTCAGCCACTGGAAAATTGATTCGTTTGCTTGCACGTTCCGCCTTTTTGCTCAATCCGGGCGACGGTTTCGATGGCATGCCGCTCGACAGCGTCCTTCGCTTGGACCCGCTGGATGACCCCTTGCCGGCTGCACCAAGCGACCGGGGCATGTACGTCTCGGCCAATCTCCAAACCCAGGTGTTGAGCGACCTTTTGGTGATTCACACGGCTTGCAGCCAAATCCTTGCCCGTCGCAAATCCTTGGACAACATGCATGACTTTGATGATATGCAACGCTTTGCTGCGGACTTATTGTTGGCCCGCTGTCCGGACATTTGTCGACATCGCTACCCTCCCGAGGTCATTGATGCCCTCGATGGATTGGGCGATGAACCGTGGAGCGACACGCATATCTCACGAGCCCTGACACTGTTGAACGACCGCCCGGCGCTGCAGGAAGACCTTCATCGGCGATTCTCCATTTTGGGTGAACTCCGCCGTCAGTATCGAGCCTTCATCATCGACGAGTACCAGGACACGAACCCGTCCCACTACCGTCTCTTGGCGCGTCTTTGGGGGCGCCGACGACACCATCCCGATGACCCCTCAAGACCACAAGGCGCATGGGACCCGACGGTCTGCATTGTGGGCGACATGAAACAGAGCATCTACCGTTTCCGTCAGGCCGAGGTCTCCGTCATGCGTCGAGCCGTTGAGGCCATTCGTCAATTCAACGTGGATGAAGCCAATGAACCCCGCCTTGCCCATCTTCGAGAGCCGGGTCGTGGCCGTGACCCTCGTCCGGTTGGCGGGGGTGGTGAAACCGGTTCTTTCTCCAATGAACACACCGGTGAGACTTCCGTACCTCACACCTTTGTCCGGTTCGCTGATGAAGACCAAGACGGGCAACCCTCCATCACCGGAGAGCGATTGTTGCGTCGTACCGAAGGCCATGTAGACCTCACTTCCAATCATCGAACACGTCATGACTTGATGGAGACGATGAACGACCTGTTTGATGAGGTGTTTGACCCAAGGTATCACGACCTACCGGGAGACTGGCATGCAGAAGCACAACGCCTTCGGCCAGCGAGGAACACCACCGCCTCAGGAGGATTGGAGTGGTTGCTTCCGATTCCCGGGGCCATCGGCGAAGTTCCAAGGGACCTTGATGTGGCGGTGAACACTTTCGAGGACCCCTCGGCCTCCATCGTTCATCTCGAACACGAACTGCTCGCCGACCGCCTCCATTCACTCTTGCATCAAACCCCTACGAGGGTGTGGGACAGCCAAGCCACCCAATGGGTTGAGGTGGAAGAGCAGGAAGGCCCCCCCGTTCGCCCTCAGGACATCATGATCCTCATCAATTCACGGAAACATCTCCCCGACCTCGTCGAGCGTTTGCGAGCTCGAAACATTCCGGTGATGGCCGACCGGCAAGGGCTTCTCTTGATGCAACCCGTCGTTCAGCCCTTGATGGCCGTCTTGGCACTGATGGCCCAGCCCACCATGCGAAGAGCAGCGGTCGAACTCGCTCGTTCGCCGGTTGTGGGAATGACCGAACAACAGGTGCATGATCTCCTGACCTCGTTGCCAGAAGACGGCGATGCACTGCCACATCTCTTGGAACACGCTCCTACGGAACGTGTTGCTGCGTTGTTGAATCGCCTTCACCAATACATCGCATGGGGAGCGGTGTACGATGCTTTCGATTTGCTCTTGGATGAATCCGACCTTCTGGTCGCTTACCCCGACGATGCTCAACGGCAATTTGCTGAGGCGTGGTTAACCCTCGTCCATTCCATTGGGAAGGACGCTGGACACGACGCAGCGGCCATGTACAGACGGATGCAGGCGGTTCGCGACTTGGGCAATCAAGGACCACAGGCGATCACGCACCCGACCGCCTCCGCGGTTCAAATCATGACCATTCACGGCTCGAAAGGCCTTCAAGCACCGGTGGTTGTCGTCACGGGATTGTTTTCAGCCGGAAAAGCCGATGCGAGCATGTCCGTTCAAGACAACATTCTGGTCACGCCTCAGGTGCTTGCTGGACGAATCCAACCCTGGCGAGCAAAAGACCGCCCCCAAGACGGTTTGTGGGCCTTTACCGCCGAGATGAACAAAGCACAAGACAAAGCGGAATTGCGTCGCAAATTCTACGTCGCTTTGACGCGTGTGAAAGACCGCCTCATCATCACCGGCTCACCCGGAAATAAATCCACGTTCGATGAAGCCAGTGGCGTGCTTTCCGTCCGTTTCGCTCCGGACCCTCGAACCATGGGGCGCATGTTGGTGGAGGGACTCAGGCGGGCGACATGGCGAACGGGAACCGCCGCCCCTTGGCTTTCTCAGGCCGAGGTTGACGCAGAAATCCTTCCTCGCTTCAACCCTCTCAAAACGGAAACACCCGTCAATCCTTTCCTGCTTTTAGGGGCCACGCCTTTGGGCGAGGATGGCCTGCAAGGTCTTCGTTTGTACCACCACCCCAGCTGTTTTGTCACCACAAGCACCCGTTCAGCCCAAGCACGCGCAAGAGACCTTGCTCGTCATTTAGAGGACCTCAAGCCAACAACCCCTCCTTCGTCGGCTCCGCTTCTTTTGGAAGAGAACATCAAGGGCGCTGCGCACCATCTCGACGCTACGTATTCCTGTTCGCGCAAATATTGGCTTGAGCACATCAAAGGGTGGCCGACCGAACCTTTCCGCTTGCCCAATACCGCTGTCGAACCGTCAGCGCCAAGTGTTTGGCCTGAGCCTACGACGTTTGGTTTGATGATGCACCGTGTTCTCGAAATCGGTTTGCGCAACCCGTGCCAATTCGGTGACACCACGCCCGCTCTCGATGCGTCGTGGCAACACGAGAGCGATGCCGACCTCGCCTCCTCGGACACCATTGGGCGGGTGATGAACGAATTTGGATACGGTCTTGAACAGGACGCCACCTCACGAGAGGCCGCTTGGCGAGACCGCCTGATGGTGCTGAGTTCGCTGGTCGATCAGGGTTTGCTTGGGCGTTGGGTCCAGGGTGAAGCCTTGAACGGTTGGAAGGTTGAGGCCGTCCGAACCGAATTACCGTTCTACCATCGAGAGGTGTTGACGAAGCGTCCCACCACCGAAGCCGAAGGAAGGGTTTACGCGCAGAGCAACGGAGCTTCAGTGCAGCAGGTGAACATGGATTTCAACGGTCGGGCTGATTTGGTTTTGGCCTTGATGGACGAAGACGGCCAAGGGGCACTTCAGGTGGTTGACCTGAAAACTCGAGGTTGTCTGGGCGCCTTCAATCGAGATGAACCCGCCAAGGGCCATCCGCTTCAAGCGGTACCTCCCAGCGAGATTGACCCCGTTCCTCAAAGCGATGAGGAGGCCAACATCCTTTACGAACATCGGCTGCAACTGGCTTTGTATTCCATGGCTCTTGAGGCCATCGAAGCCAAAAAACCTGCAGCAGAGCAGCGACGCGTCCTCCCGCCTGCGCTTCTGCTTGGGGCAAACGGTCGCATGGTGCAATTGTCGCAAGGAGCGTTTGAGCAGGCGAAAGAGGACCTCAGGGCACACTTGAATTGGCGTGCTTCGGTGCATCTCAATCCACACATGGAGGAACCCCCTCGTCTCCCGAGCGGCGCTGAGACGTGTCGTCAATGCCCGTTCTATCGAGGAGACTTGCGCCGATGTGGGCCGGAGGGCGAGCCGTTGGGCTTCATTCATCAAATGGACGATGAGCCGTGAGCACCAGCGTTCCACTCCACCCTTCTTTGGCTCCGACCTGCGTGGACACGATGTCGGTAAATCCAGCCTTTTGCAGACCTTCCGTCCACTCTTCGATGGAGAGAAGAGCCATGTGGACGTTCAATGAAGGCCCCCAATCATGGCTGGAGGGGTTTTCCACATAGTGGTCAACCCCAATGACGAGTCTTCCTCCTGGTTTCATCCACGTGTCGTGAAGCGTCTTCAGGAACGGAAGCGGTTCTGAAAGGTAGTACAGACATTCCATGGTGTGAATCAAGTCAACCGGCTCTTCAGGCGTCCAGTCTGGAAGCATGGCTTCAACGTAATCTCCATCGGGGTCCACTTCCTTGGCTTTCGCAATCATCGAAGGGGCACCGTCAACACCTGAGGCGTGCGTGCACAACGGGTGGCCACTTAATCGACGAACCACCCACCCGTTCCCGCACCCAATGTCAAGGGCAGTGAACGGCTTTTCACGTCCTTCAAGAAGCCGTTCGAGCATGATGTCGACACTGGCCGTGTGACCTTTCTCCATGCCTTCATCTCGTCCATTGTCCGCCCATTCGCTGAACAGATCGGTTGCACTACGGAGCCCCATAGCCGGTCTGGTTTCACGGCGTTCAATGAAGATGTCCATGGCGAAAGGAAGATGCAGGCGGTCGCCTTCGAACGTTCATGCTTGACACCACCACCACCCTCGCTGATGTCCTTTATCCTCCCATTGAACCTCACAACGAAGGCATGTTGGAGGTGTCTTCCCTTCACACCATTGCCTGGGAACAAAGCGGTAACCCGGACGGGCTTCCCGTTGTCGTGATTCACGGCGGACCGGGCGGAGGAGGCCAACCTTCCTACCGTCAGTATTTCGACCCCGAAGCGTTCAACATCGTCCAGTTCGACCAGCGGGGGTGTGGAAAGTCAACGCCGTATGCAGAACTGGAAGGCAACAACACGCACGCTTCTGTTTCGGACATTGAAGCCTTGCGTGAGCACTTGGGGATTGAAACCTGGCATGTGTTTGGCGGTTCGTGGGGCTCAACCCTCGCACTGATCTACGCTCAACACCATCCAGACCGCGTGCGCAGCCTTGTACTGCGTGGCATTTTCATGTGTCGTAAATCCGAACTCCACTGGTTCTATCAGGACGGTGCAAGCCACATTTTCCCCGACGCCTTCGCACCCTACAGGGACCACATTCCAGAGAATGAACGCTCGGATTTGATCAAAGCCTACTACCGTCGTTTGACCAGTGAGGACGTCAACATCCGCCGAGCCGCCGCCAAGGAGTGGACGCGTTGGGAGATGGCGACCAGTCGATTATTTCCCGACCCTGAATACTTGGACAAGGCCGAGGACTTGGATTTCGCCGTCGCCTTTGCTCGCATTGAATGCCATTACTTCATCAACGCCATTTTCGTTGAAGAGGCCTACATTCTCAACCACGTGGACCTGATTCAACACTTGCCCACCGTGATCGTCCAAGGTCGATACGATGTGGTCTGTCCACCTCGCAGCGCCTGGGAATTGCATCAGGCCATGCCAAACAGTCGCTTGGTCATGGTTGCTGATGCCGGCCATTCGATGGGTGAGGTGAGCATTGCCCGAGAATTGGTGGCCGCAACCAATGCGCTTCGTTGAAGTCAAAACTCGGTCAAGGCAAGCCTCAAGCGTGCTCTTTCAAGCGTCGGCTTGATAGGGAGGAATGGACTCGCCATGGATGGAGGCTTGACCTCCGGGTGAAGACATGACGGAAGGAACCATCACGCCTGAGGTCCAAATCAAAGAGCTCCAAGAGGCGCTCGCCACCGAAACAGACCGCTTGCAGAAGTTGTTTGCAGCCTACGAAACTCAAGAAAAAGAACTCGTTGATGCCAAAGCGGAAATTGAAGTTCTTGAGAAGGAGATCATCGACCGAGAAATCGAAAAAGAATCGCTGGAATCCATCATTGCAGAGAAAGATGTTCGCGTTCGTGAATTGGAAATGAAAGCCACCAAGAACTCCAAGCGGGTTGAACATCTTGAACCCGAATTGGAGAAGATGGAAGAGAAGTACTCCCGTGAAAAGGATCGACTCGGCAAGGTCTTCGGCATCGCAGAAGAATTGGACAATGACTTGCGTTTGGCCGTCACCGAAATGAAGGCACGAGACGACTGGTACGTTGACCACATGCAAATCTTCGAAGACTTGAACAAGGCCATCAAGGAACGCTATGAGATGATCGAGCGAGCCGTCGAATCCGAACGCAAGTCGCAACACATGTCCCGTGCTTTCACCGAGCGTGTTGAAGAAATGGTTCAAGCACGCAGCGAAGAAATGGCTGAAGAAGAAGCCGAGACCGCTGAAGCTGAAGAGGCTACTGCGGCTGTCGAAGTGGTTGAAGAGACCGTTGCTGAGGAAGCACCGGCTGAAGAGGAGTCCGAGGTCGAGGAAACACCTTCCGAAGAAGAACCAACGGAAAGTGCCCCCGCTGAATGGGGAGACGCACAAGACCCTTGGGCCGCGGAGTAAGTGGTTGAATGGCCGGATTGGCCCCCGGCGGCCACGGCCCCGTACTCACGATGTCAATGATGGGCGTGAGCGCTCTTATCATCGGGACCCTCATCGACCCGCTGGCAGGATTGGTCCCTCTTTTTGGCATGGGCTGTTTGATGACAGCGGTGTTTTTTGGCTATTTTTGGCGAGACCCCGACCGGCCGATTCCCCGAACACCAGGTGTCTTGGTTTCCCCTGCCGACGGACACGCCATGTTTCTGCGAAGAGAGCGCGCCACGGGGCGACGCCCTACCAAAGAACACGTATCGCAAGGGCGTGTTGAGTCCGATGCGTTGACAGGCGACTGGTATCCAGAACCGCTTGAGGATCCGCTCTCATTTGAAACCGAACAGCGCTACGTAGCCGTTGAACAAGGCGATGAGCAACCAAACGATGTTTGGCGCTTGGCCATTTTCATGTCCCCCCTCGATGTTCATGTGAATCGAGCCCCTTCCGCAGGAAGCGTGGAGCGAATTGAACGCCGAACGGGCAAAGGGCTACGTCGCGGGCCGTTTCGCCCGGCTTACAAAAAAGAGAGCGAGCACAACGAAAGGGTTCGGTCTGTCCATCTTCTCGAGAGCGGACACCGCATTGAGATCACTCAAATTTCAGGGGCTTTGGCTCGAACGGTTGTGCCTTATGCTTACGATGGCGACCACCTGAGGCGTGGTCAACGCATCGGCATGATACGACTGGGTTCAAGAGTGGACCTTCGCGTTCCCGCTGATGCATACATTTCTTCAATCATTACTGCAGAGGACCGGAAGAAGGAACATCCGAAAGGGATGCATTTGATGGCAGGTACCAGCGTGGTGTTCGAATCGATTTTGGAGGAAGAAGCATGAGTGGATGGCGACGAACCGTGCCGGCGGTGTTGATTTTTTTGATAGCCAGCCTTCCCTTTGTTTACTTTCAAGTTGGCAACCTCGTCTACACGCAAGCTGCAGCCAGCAGCCCGGATTGTTCAGGACATGCCGCCCGCAACTCACCCGACGAGTTTAGCGTCGAACTGTGGCACGAAGACGTGACCACGGTCACCCACCAAAAGAACGAGACACTGGCCGCAGATCTCGAGCCGTTGTGGTTTGACCAGTGGGACAACGTCACCATCGACATGCCCGATGAGGCCATCACGTTGGCGGCATGGGTGATGGAACACGATGCAGAACAGCCCTGGGTGATCATCGTTCACGGCATTCGATCCTGCAAGGCCAATCATGAGGTGCTCATTCCCGCAGCATGGCTTCACGATGCAGGATTCAACATCATCTTGTTTGACATGAGGGACCATGGCGAGAGCACGACCGAGGACGGTTTGGTTTCCGCAGGTCAGCGAGAGTATCGCGATTTCCTCGCAGTGTGGCAGTGGATTCAGGATGAAAAGGGGACGTCGCCGGAGAACATTGGCGCAGTTGGTATCTCCATGGGCGCCGGAGCGGTGACCATCGCTTTCGAGCAGGAACCTGCGTTGCAATCCATTTTCCTTGAATCGCCCTTCTCATCGATGGGCACCATCATTCACGAAGAATTGGAGTTTGCAGGCTTCCCACCGTTCCTTAAGGACGCCGCCATCTTTGCTGGAAAAGTCTCCTCGGGTGATGATTTGGTCAAGTACGAACCCATCAACGCCATGGCTGAGGTGGGGAACCGTTCGGTGTTCATCACCCAATCTTTGGAGGATGTTCGCATCAATATCCATCACGGAGAATCCATGTGCGAAGCCGCTCAGGCGGGCGTGAACGAAGAGGGGTCTGTTGACTGTTGGTTTGCATCTTCGGGCGTGGCTCATAACGACGGCGACAAAGAGGGCATTCTTTCCCATGTCACTTTGATGCTGACGCAACCCGACCAGTATCGAGACCGAATGGTTGGTTTCTTTGAAACCAGCATCGGTAAGCCGGATGCGGTGGTTTGAAGCGGGAGACGCTGACGGCCACCTGCGGTGATGCCCATGACCGACACCAGCCCCCTTCCATTGCTCGGTCAAGGGAAGAAGGGTTTACGAATCCACGATTTGGTCAAAGCCCCTGCCAACACACCGTGGGCGAAAGCCAAGCAACAATCATGGGACGCCAGTGAGCCTGCTACCGTTTACACCACACCCGAGGTGTTGGCG
>Ga0208130_1000685_pt1 | contig 17236 bp, 21 predicted proteins | sample ETNtaG_31_FD_185771 | JGI IMG/M metagenome (GOLD analysis project Ga0208130, IMG submission 185771) | Marine microbial and viral communities from oxygen minimum zone, Eastern Pacific Ocean - ETNP201310SV78 (SPAdes) (version 2) | ecosystem: Environmental > Aquatic > Marine > Oceanic ...
AACTTATTTATATCCTTGAAGCGACTAGTTGGTGAATAAGGTCCAGAGTCATCAGACGACGACGAAGAGTAACTCGCTGAGTTAGAGGAACCTGATGAAGACGATGAGCCTCCACCCATTGCCGCAAAAGTTGCTTCTGTGAAAACGAAAACGGTTAAGATTGTGTATAAAATTTTGTTCATTGGACACCCTTGTTAAAACAAAAATTATACGGCGCTTAAAAAGGGTTAGATCATTTTAAATGCTAGCTGCTCGATCAAAGATAACCAACTTAGTATAATATCGTTAAGGGCATTAAGTTTTGTTAAGGCGATAATTTTGTTTGATATGGTTACGAAATTTGGCTTTTGAAACAGGTGGCTAATTTAGTTTAACAGTATCAACGACAGTTTCTTTTTGATAATTAAATACGCATACGGATGACTTGTTGTTCTCTTTAAAATCGAATGCGTCTCTTAACTCAGAAACGAGTGAACTGATAAGTCCGTCAAATTTTTTTAAATTACTTATATCGTCAAAATTAGCCGAAATGCTTACTTCGCTTTCCTTGCTGACAGTAATAGTCAAACTTGACATTTCGAGTTTGACAACATGCCGGCTTAGATATTCAGTACAGTGACCAGCTGCAATTTTGGCAGAGGTAAACGACGTAAACTTATAAGTAACACTCTTCGAATACATGATTACAAATCCTCAAACAATGCATCAAACGCAGCTGAACGATCTGTAAAGTCTATCTTTTTTGAGACAAAAGACTGATCAAATAAGTGAAGCTTATCGAGTAGCTGAGCGCCATTATCTGTGAGTCTACCATCCTCACTCACGAGTAATAAATTTTGAAGAGGTTTTAATTCTGCTTCCGCATTCACGATACCGTTTCGAAATTCAATCAGTGTAATTAATTCGGCGAGCTTCATTTTGGGAATATGGTCTTGAACATATTTTAACCCTAGCAGTAATTTTTGAGAATTATCCCGCTGAATATTGCTTTGACGCTGGAGATAGGCCCCCAATTTTCTGACCATATTATCTACTGCTGATATAACTTCGGCACTTATAGTTTTGGGCTCGTCATTTCCCAAACAATAGGTACCAAGAACAAGATTATCATTAGTTCGAATGGGAAACCCACAGTAACTACCGGTCATATCCCCAGAAACTACATTTGGGTGTTTTCCAAAGATTGGATGTTTGGAAATATCATAAACAATTGTTGGCTCAATATCGGCTAATATATGCTGACAAAAAGATTTCTCTACTGGCCAAGACCTATCTTCATCTGGTTCTGGTGATATACCAGAAAGTACACACTGGTGCGTTGAGTCAATTAACGAAACCATTGTCTTTGAGAAACCAGACAGTAACTTTCCTATCTCACAAAAGGCATAGAATTCGTCCTGCTGATCTGTCCCAATAAGTGCAAGCGCCTCTACGAAGGCAGCCCTCTCAATTTCATTTGGCAACTTATCTGCAACGGGATACATTATGGACACCTAAATCTTTCCAAGTTCATATTACACAAAGTTTTGTTCTTTGAAAATGTTTCAAAAAGCCCCTTTATGCATCAGATTATGGATAACTTTATTAAGCTTAAACAGTTACCCAACGTCTCTAATTCCTCAAAAGCCTCGATAGCTGAGAATTAATCTCTATCTTATCATTTCTTGGGTCGTATTTGGATAAGATCGTCGCATTTGTGTAAGAAATTTTGCTGTTTTGCAAATTGGCTAGAATTAGTAGGGTATTGTGCAAACTTAAAAGTTAAAAACTATGGATAAAGAGTCAGAGCGCTGGAATTATAAACCCCCTGAAAAGGTTCAGTTAAACCCAATGTTTTCCAGATCTATCAGCATCCGGGCTATTTTTGATTGGTACGCTTCATACTGGTTTCAACTGTCAACAACGACACTGGCTCTCATTCTTGCTTTACTTGCTTGGTTGTTTTTTTTCCCTTCAATATCGTCTTTTCAAAAGTTGAACTGGGAGTCTTATGGTACACTTTACCTCCTTAATTTGATCCCGCATTGTTTTTTTGCTGGCGGTATTCACCATTGGCTTTACCGATATAAGGGACAGGCTAAAAAATTTAAATTCGATGCCCGTGATCCAGCGAGGGATAACGGAGTTTACACTTTTAGGGATCAAGTCAAAGATAATATTTTTTGGACTATTTGCAGTGGTATTACAATTTGGACACTATTTCAGGCAGCAGTTTTATGGGCGATGGCAAATGGTTTTGCGCCACTTTTAACTTTTTCTAAAAACCCAATTTTCTTTATTTTGGTTTTCCCAATAGTAATCGTTTGGGCTAGCTTTCATTTTTACTGGGTTCATCGTTTGTTACATTGGCCTCCGATGTATCGGACTGCACATGCTCTGCATCATCGCAACATAAATGTGGGTCCTTGGTCAGGAATCTCAATGCATCCAATCGAACACTTCTTATTCTATACTAATTTCTTAATTCATTTTGTTTTGGCCTCTAGCCCTGTCCATTTAATGTTTCATGGTTATATGCAATCGATCCATCCAATATTCAGCCATTCTGGTTTTGAAAAGCTTTATGTGGCGGATAAGGAACGGGCCAAAATGGGAGATTTTTTTCATCAGCTTCACCATCGATATTTTGAATGTAATTATGGTACAGTAGAGATGCCTTGGGATAGGTGGTTTGGGTCATTTCATGATGGTACAGAGGCCGCCACTATTGAAACAAGAGCACGAAAAAAACGGATGTATGAAAGTTAGTACATAAAATATTTTTAGATGAAAAAAATAACTTAAAAGAAGATCACCGATAACAAATAATCGCTTCTCAAATTTTAATTGTTGGCTATTCTACATAAAAATTTTGAATGGGAGGGTGCGGTAATGTTAAAGGAACGTTTTTCGCGACATTTCTTAGTAGTTCATACGTTTGTTTCGGAGGAAGCAAGGCGAGAATATTTGACACCGCCCGAAGATCGAAATCCGTCGGAACAAAGGCCAACCGAGTTACAATGGGCTATTCAAGCCATTGGTGAATACGCTCAATGCATGCAGACGTGGGTAGGAAATGATGATTTTTTATACTGTCATTGGGTAGCAGAAAGCGAAGAAGATGTTTACAAACAGCTTCATATTTTTGAATTAGAGGAAAAAGTAGTTAACTCTCGAGCAAGTGAAATGTACCAATTTATGTCGGCCTATAGAGCATCGGATGAAATTCTCAGGCAATACCCTATGAGAAGTGATAAGTGGTAAAAAAATGTGGGGAAAAAGTTTCGTTTTCATTTATTTTTGGTCAGAAATTATAACCATTATCTCATTTCTCCGCAAAAAACCTGGTGTGCTAGGATCATTATAAAAAAGGTATTTTGATTTAGAGACTATCTTAAAGTCTCTATTTTTTACCCAATCCAAAAGTACTTTTTCTTTTTCTTTTATAAGTAAACCGTCTTTATCTGTTTTTCCGGAAAATCTTATAACCGCTGCCATTGTCGGTTTTATTTCTTCAGAATATACTTTCTTATTATTGGGCTCTGGCAAGGTTTTTTTGTTATACTTTGACGGCATAGAAAATGATACGATCCATTCGTTATCGGTATCACTTAAAGACTGTATCACCGGAGCAGTCATTGATATTTTTTCTCCTTCTCGCGCTTTCGCTCCGATATAATTAACCAGTGGCCTAAACCCGAGCCTCAGCGCTCTATATTGATCGCCTGATACTTTCACTGATTGAAGTAACATCCTTTCATAGTATCTAACTTCAATGGCTCCATCTTTCTCGGCCACTTTATAGGACGGAGATTCAAGAAACTTTGGTACCAAATACCAGGCAGCCATAATTCCAACCAGGGTAACAAAGATAATTAAAATTATGACTTTGAAAGTAAAAATAATTGCCTCACAATATTTTAAGATTTTTTACCTTAGTAAATTAGGTAGCCAGGTTGCGGTGATGGGTAATAGAATCATAAGAATGCCATAAAATATTCCCACCCCTACAAATAGTGGAACTTCCTTAAAGGCACGAGATGGATCTTCTTTGATAACTCCGGCAGCAGTGTATATTCCCACGCAAACGGGTGGCGTTATCATACCAATTCCAGCGAACGCTACAAACACTACATAGAGATGAAGTAAGTTTTGATTAAGCGAAACTACGATTGCAGCAAAAATAGGCACCGTTAAGTAAAATACCGGAACAATCTCGATAAATGTTCCCAAGATTAGGCAGATTAAAGCAAGAGCAAACCAAAAGAAATAAATCCCGGCCCCTAAACTTGTAAAATAGGTAATTATTTTTTGGGGTAACTGAGTGTAGGTTAGGACTACACTGAGAAACGTAGCCGTTGCTATTATAGCAAATATAACTGCAGTAATTGCAGCAGTTTCTTTAAGGCACTTTAGCAAGCCTTCCCAAGTTAGTTCTCTGTAGACAATAAATCCCATTATTAAAGCCCATAGACCGGCTATTGCAGCCGACTCTGATGGTGTCAGCAAGCCTGCATAAATTCCGCCTAAAATAATTCCAGGCGTAATAAGGGCAGGAATAGCATTTTTGCCTGCAATGATCCGTTCATAACCGGTTGCCTTTTTGCTGCCTTTAATATCACTGCACTTAAACAGCACTACTGCTATCATTAAGAACAATAAAATTATTCCTGGAATCATTCCAGCTGCAAATGTTTGAGAGACTGGCACATTGGTTAAAGCACTAAACAAAATTGCTGCATTCGAAGGTGGAATGAGTGCCTCCAACAAAGCAGCTGACGCCGCTAGTGTGACGACGAAGGGTTTTGGATAACCCTCTTCTATCATTTTGGGCATCATAATCGTACCAACCGCGGTAATAGCCGCCAGAATTGACCCACAGAAAGCAGCAAAGAAGCCCATAGAAATTACCATGGCTATCCCAAGACCACCTGGCCAATGGCCAACTAATGTTGTTGCAAAGTGCACCAATCGTGTTGCAGCCCCACCGCGTAGCATTGCCGTGCCGGCGAAGATGAAAAGTGGAACTGCGATAAGAACATGTTTTGTTAATGCTCCAAAAGATACCTGAATTAAAACAGACCAAGGTAAATTAAGTCCGACCAAAGCAGCTATAGAGCTACCAATTCCAAAAACCAAAAAAATTGGGACAGATATACAAAGAAGAAAAAGAGATAATATGAATGCAAATAGGTACATTAAATTGTCTCTTTATGAATTTTTCTTGCGTCGAGAATAGATTGAATAGTCATTTCTATTGAAAACAGAGCAAGGATAACGAAACCTACTGGAAACGATAAGTACATCCACCATATTGGAATATCTAATTCCAACTCCATCATCTGACCTAGGCGATAATATAGCATAGTGGCGTCAAACCCTGCTTTGAAGAAAACTAAAGATGCTAAAAAAGCAGTAATGTTCATTGAAATTTTAATATACTTATTGGCGTTTGGTGACACTAAAGACGAAAGAAAATCAACTTGAATATGGTTTCCCTCTTTCAAGAGTGGCCCTAAAAGTGGAAAGACTAACCAACACACTAAAATCGGGGGCAATTCGATCAACCAGTCGTAGCCCGTTCCAGATACATATCTGGTGATGGCGCTTAAGCTCAGCGCCATCACCATTATTGCAACAATAAGCATTGCTAATGAGTATGACAGCTTTGACAGAAAACTATTTAGTCTGGTCAAAACCCACATTTATTAATCCCTAAGCTTTACTTATTTAGCTTTGATTATTTCGCAAACGCCTCAGCAGCGAGCAGAACTTCCTGATCAAACATATCTGCCATCGCAGGCATAACTTTATTAGTCATCATAGCGTCAAATTTACTTTTTTCAGCGCCACTGAGTTCTGTAACTATTCCTCCGCGTTCAGCAAACTTTTTCAGAGTGCTTTCCCCAGCGTCTAAAATAGTATTGGTTGCTAGAGCACCTACCTCTGCACCAACTTCCATTACCAAATTTTGCAAGTCTGCTGGTAGTGAGTCGAACCAATCTTGGTTAGCCATAATGTAGGCATCAGCAAAATACTGATAAGGTTTTTGTGCATATTTTAGATATTCCCACCAACTATAGGCTTCAATACTGCCAGGTGGCGAATTAATAGTATCAATCATTCCAGTTTGTAATGCTGTGTAAACTTCTCCCGTCGGTAATGAGACGGTATTGGCTTCGAGGGCATCCCACATGGGTCTCTCGCTTTTTAGCAGTGCTCGAGCTTTAAGGCCCTTCATTACGTCTATACCTGTTAATTCTCTTTCACTCGAAAACGTCATCACAGGTCCAACTGGATTATACATAATTAATTTTGAGTTGCTTTTCTTTGTCAGGTCATTCCAAACGGCTTTTCCTGCTTCAGAATCTTTAAAGAAACTTCTCTGCTGCTCATATGATGAGAAGAGACCTGGGTATGATGCGACATTGAAGTTTTTATTTATTGGAGGAAAGCTAACAACTCCAACAACTCCACCTAATTCAACTGCTCCGGAGGTAATTGCCCCCATAACCTCTCTAATACCAAATAGCTGCTTTGATGGATAAAATTCAATTGTTAAGCGGCCATTTGAACGTTTGGTTACTTCGTCAGCAAATATTTGAGAGTGGATAGCACTCTGGTGTTTGGGCTCCAATGCCCTGACATTCTGGCAACTAAATTTTCAGCATATGCCACTGAGGAAAACAGTGATAAAATAAGTGAAAAAGTTGCAGCTAAAGATAAACCAACACGGGCTTTCTTTGCTTTTTCAAGTATAGTAATTTGCACTTTTGATACTCCCTGATGTTTAATTTTTGAGTTCGTTTATATTTTTTTGACCCAATGATTCTATGTTAGCCGCGTTAAAAATTTTTAATACATTTTTTTTAAAATTCTTTATTCAAACGTAAGGTAAAATGTCTGATTTACTCTTATGCTTTTGCTGAAATTTAGATGTTCATTAATGCATTTGGACTTTTGATTTACTGTGTGAAAAGCTATCAAATTTCTGAAGTAAAACATATACTCTCAGAGAACGGAGAAATATTCTATGGATGAACTGCCTTTTCTAGTTGTCTTAATAAGAAGATTGAGAGCAGTTGCAGTATGGGTAGTGGCTGTAATTTTTGCAGTACTTTTATATTTTGACTTCACAGAAGATGAATATGTCGCCGCTGTATTAACTTCTGTTTTTATATTTTTGTTATTTATTATCGTTGTGACAATATTATTTAAGAAATTTTTTTCAGATAACAGTAAAGATAAGGAATAAAAAATTGGATAGAAAAATTACTCATGAAATTAAAATCCCAAGGTCAATCGTAGTGGCATTATATGCGATACTTTTTGTCTTAACGCTTAATTTAATCTCACCTTTATTTAACGTTAAAACAGCGTCAGCTTTTTCAAATGAAGTTCATAAAATTGCGATTTGTCATCCTGTCCATTTTACTAGATGCGCAGAAATAAAAGACGGTGTTTTGATGGCAGGTTTCTATAATTAAAAAGTTTAATTTCTAGTAAAATTTATAGAACTATTCATCTTCTATAGCGTGGTATTTTTGGAGTTTCTGCGTCTTTTAAAATCGTTTCTCTCCAAATTATGTAAAGTCCAGATCCTAAAATAAGCGCTATTCCTAGGAAAGTAGTTTTATCTGGCCACTCCCCAAATACTAGTACCCCCCAAAAAATCGCGATTGGCAACGCTATGTATTCAAAAGGGGCCACGACTGCAGCCTCACTCATTCGATAAGCTTGCGAAATAAAAAACCCTCCGAAGGCACTGGTAGTGCCAATTAAAATTAAGATTGAGTAGTGATCGCTACTAGGCCACGACCAGGCTCTAAATAGAAATTCCAGCGAAGGATCATTCCAACCTGAAAATTTTCCGTCACCTATTATTAAACCTGACATTAAGCAAACAACAAGAAAAGTTAACTGAATATAAAATGACATTGAAGCCGCTGACTCAGTTTTTCCAATGTAACGTGTAAGTATGTGTAGGGTGGCATATCCGAAGGCTGCTGATAGTGGTAGAAGTGATGCTGCCTGAAAAGTTGCCGAGCCTGGTCTCAAGATTACTAAGACCCCAATCAACCCGATTGTAACTGCAACCCATCTTCTAGGACCAACGATTTCCTTCAAAAAAATAACAGAAAAAATTGTTATCAATAAAGGACTTATAAAGAAGATCGCCACACCTTCGGCTAAAGGCAAAGCGGCTAATCCTAAAAAGAATGTAATATTTGCAAAAACAACGCATAAACCTCTTAAAAGATGAAGGCCAAGTCGGTTTGTATATAGTACTTTGACGCCACCTGATAGCGGAACAATAAACATAAATAAGACCATTAATCCGACTAGAGAACGGATTAAAACTACCAAGTGCAGAGCATAGTCTTTGCTAATAAATTTAATTGCAACATCATTTGTTGAAAAGCAAAATACTGCAATTACAGCACTTACCGATCCAAATAATATGGTATTGCCCTGGATGATTGATTTCATAACTGTGCTAGATCATTATTCAGTGCAAGTATCTAGGACTGAAGCGACATTAATTTATTAAATGGACGTTTTTACAGGTTATTAAGAAAAATTGACTTTTTTGTCTGGAAGGATTGATTAATCGCATCAGCAATTTTTTGTGCTTCAACACCATCAGAAAGAGTTGGTAAATTTCCCCTATGACCATTTCTAATTTCGGAAATGAAGACATTTAGTTCATCTGAATAAGTTTGCTTAAATACCTCATTCCAATTTGGCAGGTTTCGAAGTTTGAAAAATGCTTTTTTGTCTGTGTCGTGTTCAGATGTATTTGTATTTTGAACAGTTTGTATCATTCCCTTGCTTCCGGCAATTTCAAGACGCTCGTCATGACCATATCCAGATCTCCAGCTAAAATTTAAACTACATAACACACCATTGTTTAAACGCATTAAAACCACTGCGGTATCAGGTTGATTTATGGTTTTGAATTCAGGGTCAAACAGAGCGTCACCATATGCAAATACTTCATGGATATCTGAATTTAACATCCATCTAATAAGGTCATAAAAATGGCTACCTTTTTCACCAAATAAGCCGCCTGAAGTTGAAATAAATTTTGCTGAAGGCGCATTTGCGCTTCTCGAAGTTACATGCAGGGTTTCGGGAGTTCCAATCTCACCAATTTGAATTGCTTTGCGCATTTCTGAATATCTTTTGTGAAACCTACGGTTGAATGCCATTGCGCCATATACGGATTGTTCGTTTGCGTAATTTGCTATTTGCTTTGCTTGATTTAAGCTGGATGCTAAAGGTTTTTCACATAAAAACGGTATTTTAGCTTTAATAATCGATTTGGCTACTTTCCCATGCGATGTCGTTGAAGAAGCAATAACAATACCTTCGGGCCTTAGTTTAATCAGTTCATTTACGTTTTCTGCTATTGGTATACGTAGACCTTTTATGCATGATTTTGCCTTTTCTTTGTCTAGCTCACATATTCCAACTAAATTAATATCTTTGTTATTTATAGAGTTCCTAATATGGATTGAACCAATACCTCCCGCTCCGATTATACCTAGTCTGAATGGCTCAGATTTATACATTGGCTTTTCCAGTAAAATTACGGTGAAAAATTAAATCATTCATATTAGTTTTTTAAACGTAGCAGTCATTATTTTGTTTTTAAATATTTATAGCTTTTCAATTTTAATAATTTCTGTTTTAGAAAATTAGGTTTCAGTTAAAATTTTTGGCCAAAAGCAAAACTCTAATCCAGCTCAAATGCAAAATTAAGGTGTAATCTTGAAAGACTATTTTCAAAGCAAACCCAAAGACGCTGTTTTTGTAAGTTTTTTTCTATACGCATTTAGTCTTGGAACTTTATTTCCGCGCTTGGGTGATCTTCAAAATCAAATGGATATAGATAAAGCAACACTAGGTTTTGCTTTGATAGGTTTGCCTCTTGGTGTCCAGATTACTCTTTTATTTGCGGATCGAATAGTTCGCAGGTTTAACTTTAGGCTTATTTTAATGCTGGGCATACCGTTGCTGAGTATTTCTCAGTGCTTTGCTGCGCTTTCGCAGGGCCCGTTCATGTTTGCAGGAATTTTGATTTTAGGCGGCGTGTCAATTGCTGTTATTGAAGTTGCAGTAAATTTGGAGGCTGACCGAGTGGAGGCGCATAGTGGCCATCGTATAATGAACCGTTCTCACGCTTATTGGAGTTTTGGTTTTTTTGGTGCTGGAATTACAGGTGCGGGCTTTTCCCAATTAGGAATTTCGCCATTTTCACATTTTGCGTTGATCACAGTATTGGGGAGCGCCTTAACGATTTTACTTTTCGTAAAATATAACGCTGCTAAACCTCGCAGGCAAAGCGTAGTGGTAAAAAATAAAAGCTTTGTTTGGCCTTCAAAAGGCATTTTTTTGTTAGTGTTCTTTTCTCTTTCGGCAATGCTTGTTGAGGGTGCAAGTATTGATTGGTCAGTAATTTTTATGAGGGATATTTTTAATACTGTTCCTATAGTTAGCGGTCTTGCACTGGCTTTGGCCGCAATCGCTCAAGGTTTTATACGTTATTTCGCAGATCAGTTTGTTGATAAGTATGGTCCAGAAAGGGTCTCTCTTTATAGCCTTATTGCCATGGTTTTGGGGGTAGGCTGCGTTGTATTTTCATTTGACCCTATGATTGCACTTTTGGGCTTTCTTTTGATGGGTGGAGGCAGTGCTGTAATTTTTCCACTGGCTATGTCAGCGGCGGCACAAAGAACTGATAAAACTCCTGAAGAGAATGTTGCGTCATTGGCACAGTTTGTATTTGTAATTTTTTTGCTCGCTCCACCAATCTTAGGATTTGTAGGTGAACACGCAGGTTTGCGTTGGTCTTTTGCCTTATGTTTCCCACTATTGATCATCAGCTTTTTTACAATACATTCACTCAACGTACAAAAAGATGATAAATAGAACGGTTATTAGATAATAGGAAAATAGATTAGGATCAGCTCAATGGGTCTGCTTCAAGAAGGAAAATGGGTGGACCACTGGTATCAAACAAAGGATACGGGTGGTCGTTTTGTTCGAAAATCGGCATCATTCAGAAATTGGATCACTTCAGACGGTAATGCTGGGCCCTCAGGAACGGGCGGCTTTAAAGCCGAAATAGGGCGCTATCATCTGTATGTTTCTTTAGCGTGCCCTTGGGCTCACCGAACTTTGATTTTACGAAGTTTAAAAGGTTTGGAGCCTTTCATTTCTGTGTCAGTTGTTCACTGGTTTATGGCTGGGGATGGATGGACATTTGAACCTGGTGAGGACGTTATTCCCGATACGATAAATGGCTTTAAATTTTTGCATCAGGTTTATACTGCAGCCGCTCCTGACTACTCGGGGAGAGTAACAGTACCTGTTTTGTGGGATAAAAAAAGTAAAACAATAGTATCCAATGAGTCTTCGGAAATTATACGCATGTTGAATAATGCGTTTGACGATTTAGGAGCGAAACCGGGTGATTACTATCCTGAAGAATTTCGTCCAGAAATTGATGACATTAACAAGCGCGTATATTCTTCGTTAAATAATGGTGTCTATAAATGTGGATTTGCAACGACCCAAACGGCCTATGAAGAAGCTCTAGTTCCACTTTTTGATACGTTAGACTGGCTTGAAGAAAAGTTGTCGAGCAATCGTTATCTTTTAGGAAATTTCATAACTGAAGCAGACTGGAGACTTTTCACCACATTGGTACGTTTTGATCCAGTATATGTTGGTCACTTTAAGTGTAACATTCGACGTTTAATGGATTACCCAAACCTTTCTGGTTATGTGCGTGACCTTTACCAAGTGCCCGGTGTGGCAGAGACAGTAAATATGCAACATATTAAAAAGCATTATTATGGCAGTCATGAAACGATTAACCCAACTCGAATTATTCCCACCGGGCCCTATATAGATTATTCTGAGCCTCATTCGCGGGCCGACTTAAACTAATTTATTTATTAAATTCTAAACTTTTAGATCATGGGGAATGAGTATGTCTATTCGACCAATAAACTTTAGCAGCCAGGCAAAACCCGCCATGGAAGGTGCAGGTGTTCATCTTCACCGTGTATTTGGTTTTGGGGAAACAGAACCCTTCGATCCTTTTTTAATGATGGATGATTTTAGAAATGATGATCCAAATAAATACGTCAAAGGCTTTCCATGGCATCCGCATCGAGGCATTGAAACCATTACATATGTGCTCAAAGGAAATGTTCAGCATAGTGACTCACTCGGCAATAATGGAACATTGACTGACGGAGACGTTCAGTGGATGACGGCAGGTTCTGGCATAATCCATCAGGAGATGCCTTCAGGAAACGAGTTGGGTCAGATGCACGGATTTCAGCTATGGGCAAATTTGCCACGAGATCAAAAAATGTGTACGCCGCGATATCTTGATATAGCTTCGAAGGAAATTAATACGCTAACAGATGATGACGGAACGCATATTCGAGTTATAGCAGGAGACTACCGCGGCTATAAAGGCTTAGTTGATGGGATAGATACAGATCCCTCTTATTTGGATATAACTCTGATGCCTAATGTTAAGAAGAGGTTTCCCTTTGATACACGTAGACAAGGGTTTGCCTATATTTTTGAGGGATCTGCTAATTTTGGCAATTCATCTATTCCTTTTGGAGTGAATGTTGAAAAAGAGTTTAATGGGCAGGAAATGAAAATAAGGGACCAGTCTGGTAATCGCACTTTAGTTGTATTTGGTGATGGTGATGAGATTGAGGTATCATCAGGCGAGCAAGGTGTGCGTTTTCTTCTAATTTCTGGCGCGCCTTTACGTGAGCCAGTGGCCTGGCATGGACCAATTGTAATGAATACGAGAGCTGAACTTCAGCAAGCGTTCCGTGAACTTAATGCTGGCGATTTTGTTAAAACTGGTGCCCAAGGGATTTTTGGCCCTTAATTTCATTCTATTAGTTTTACAAAGGTTTGCGTTTCTATTTTTGCGCCTGCTTCCTCTCTTAACTTGATCATTTCTGGTTTATCCACTGTGGACATCATTTTTTCCATGGACTCAACTTCCATACATACCCAAACTTTATCTTTATTTCCCTCTTCATGGCCGTAAGCGAGAACGTTTATTCCATGGTCCTGTCTGAAATTTTCATTTGCAAGAAACAAACCTCTCCAGTGCTCATATCCCTTCGATAACTCAACTGATGATATAATTTTCATTTTTAAACTCCCTAGATTTTGAGTTCAGTAAAAATTTTAAAATCAAACATGTCAAAGATTACGCAACGGTAGCAATTTACTTTTGGATATTCAGACTTATCTTTCAAAGACCATAAGGGGTGATGGTGTTGGTAGCTTGGTGGCTTTGTGTTAAGGCAGGACTACTCGGTTTACTAAGTTGCCAGCTAAAAAATTATTACTTTCTTTGGTAAAACTACCAGCAATTATTAGGCATTTAAATTGATGTTTCGTCCATCATACTGCGAATGAAAGCAGAACACTCCTCAGGCTGGGTAAGAGGTAACATGTGACCTTTGCCCGATAAGATTTTTATTTGCGCGCCTGATAATTTAGCAAACTTTTCGCCATGTATTTTTGCATCAAGAATCTCATCCTGTTCGCCAAATAAAATTTTTGTAGGTACATCTAATTCTTGTTCGCGCCCCACAAGAAGTGGAGCAGATGAAAGCGCGAATACTAGATCCTCAGACGTTTTTATAAAAGCGTTAGAAGAAAGAGCTAAGTCACCGCCGCCTCTTATGGAAAAATTTTCACTGACGGGTTCAGGAGCAAATGCTATTTCAAATGTATCTTTACGTGTTAAGATTCCAATAAATGATGAAAAGGTGTGAGCCACAAAAAATCTTAACGATCGGTTGGAAATATTCAAAAATCGAAAAATATCAGGAACCTTATCAACCGGTTGGGTTGCCGGACATATCAATGCGAGACCAGCGATTTGATTTTTATACTCTAGGGCCAAAGCCAAAGCGATTGCACCGCCCAAAGAGTGTCCCACAATCAGTGGCTTCTCAATCTGCTCTTGTTCAATAAATTCTGATATAATCCGTGCTTGTCCCTGCAAGGTTGCAATTTCAGGTTTGGATCTTTTCGACCAACCACAACCGGCTCGGTCTATCGCAATAACTCGATAATCTTTATCAAGTTGCTCCGTTAGGGCATAAGTAAAGTTTCTTAAATTTCCTGCAAGACCGTGTAGCATAATAATAGGTCTCCCTTGACCTGCTTCATACCAATGTATTTCTGCATCTTGCAGCACAGTAGTTTTGCCGAATTTTGGGATAGAACGTTTAATTTTTTGTGTAATAATAATTGTAAATATTGTGCTCAAAACAATTATTAAAAATAACAAAACAAATACGTATATAAGCAGATTAATCATATTGCGATCATCTAAACATGAATTTGGCAAGCTGGTAATGATTTTTTAATGAAATACTCTAAGCCACTATGTAGAACGTGCTTCCGGTTTTGCACTATTTTTCTCGAAAGTATAAATAGCTGTTAAAACGATGAAAAAGCCTATCCACTCGGTAAATGACAATATTTGCTTGAGTAAAATAATAGCTAGAAGCGCAGCGAATAGTGGCTCAATACATGCAAGCATTGAGGATCTAGTGGCGCCAATTATACTTGCTCCTTTGAAAAAAAGTACCCAACTTGAAATATAGAAAACGCCATTTGCGAAAATGGCAAAAATTCCAGTTTTTGTGAGTGGTAAATCCATCTCAAACCCTAGCGGCAAAATAAAGCCAACTGTTAAAAATATTATCCCCAAAAGGCTGACATAAAGATTAAAAGTAGTTGCTCCAATTTGTTCTGATAAATCTGAAGCAGTTACAATAAAGGCGATGAAAAACAACAAGCCCAAAAAACTGATAAATAACCCATAGAGATTTAAAACTTGGTCACCACTGCTTAGCATAAGGTAAAGTCCTAGCATTAGCACGACCATGCTTAACCACTGTACGAATACAATTTTACTTTTACCTCGAAAATAAGAAATGAACGCTACACCCAGAGGAAAGCAGTAAAGAATGAGCATTACTAACCCGACATCTAAGTAATCAACAGCATGGTAAGTGAGCGTTATTAATATGCACGCGCAGATACTTGAAAGGACAACGTAAGGAATCGTCGATAATGGAATTCTTAAGTTTCCTCTACTAATAACTATAAATACTAATAGAATGAGGGCTCCAATAATATATCTTGAAAAAACCAAAAAGAAGAGAGATGAGCCGTCATCCAAAGCAATTTTTGCCGAGTTAGGTACAAAAGCAAATAAGACAGATGAGAATAAAACTAAAAAAATACCAGAGTTCATCGAAACTTCATTTCACTTTTTAACTTAAATAAACTGAGTTAATTTATTTCAGCTCGAGCTAATTTTCCAGGCTGTTCCTTAATCGGAAGATGGATAATCGTAGCTGCCAAGCCAAATAAAATAGCTGCTATCCACATTGCCTCATAGTTTCCGGTAATGTCATATAGTCGGCCACCAAGCCATGCCCCCAGAAAGCCACCTACTTGGTGACTGAAAAACACTAAACCTGCTAAGGTTGATAAAAACTTTAAACCCTGTGTTTGTGCGATCAAACCAGTCGTTAAAGGAACTGTTGATAGCCAAAGAATACCCATTGCTGCAGAGAATACCAAGACGCTTGTTCCACTCAACGGAGTAAATATGAACAAAGCGATTACAACGGCTCGGCTTGCGTAAATTCCAGAGAGCAATTTTGGTTTCGAATATATTTGACCTGACCAGCCTGAAAAAAAAGATCCGCCTATATTGAACAAACCGATTAGTGCCAGTGACCATGCGCCTATGATTGGTGCTAAACCTTCATCTGTAATATAGGCTGGTAAATGGGTTTGGATAAATTGGACGTGAAATCCACATACAAAAAATCCAAAAAAAAGTAGAGTGTATGATCTATCAGAAAATGCAGTTTTTATGGCTTGGATTGTATTTAACTGCTCTCTGGAGGGAGATGGTTTTTCGGAGGCGCGAGACACAAATATGAGAAGAGGTAGAATTATTAGAAAAGAGGCTGCAACAAAGAATATGGCTACACCCCAACCTATTGTGCCGATTAGAGTGGTGGCGATTGGAGCTCCTGCAAACATACCAGCAGAAGCGGCGGCTGTTCCCAGACCTAAAATAAAACTTCTTTGCTTTGCTTCGACAACCTTGCCAAGCGCCACAATTACAACTGGAAAAGAACACGCACCTGTGCCTATTCCAACGATAAATCCAGTTAAGATGAACATAGTTTCATCAAGTAATATACCGCGTAGCGCAAAACCCAATGCCGCAAAAACAGCGCCAAAAGCCAACACTTGAGTTGAGCCATGCTTATCCGCATATGCTCCTGCAAGTGGTTGTGTAACTCCCCACATCAATGCTTGTATGGCTAAGGAGAGAGAAAAAATCTCTCGCCCCCAACCCAAATCTGCAGACATTGGTCTTAAAAAAACACTGAATGAGGCTGAAAATCCAAAACTTACGAAGGAAATTACGCAGCCAGCGATAATCGCGTAAAGAATCGCTGGCTCAATTTTTTCTTGAATTTCAGCCATTATTAATTGAGCTGCCTATTTGTGTGGGTTTAGCTTAAAATATTAAGCGTAAAGAATGTCACCCATATTATATAAAAGAACTGAATAAAGTATCAAAAATATAATTGGGGCTATGTAACCCTCAGCTGTAGGTTTCACGCCCTCAATATCCGCCCACTCACTGTTGAGCGTGCGGTATCCAGAAATTGCAGCAATAAGAGCTTGAGTCCATCCGTAAGCGACAAAAGCCCAAGCACCAGATGGTCCATTGAAAAGCAAAAAAATTGAAATTAGTGCTGCAGCTCCGACTTGGGAACCAGCAAACCGAGTTATAAATATTGCTTGGTCACCAAACCCGTATTGGTCGTTGAATGCTTTTGTCTGAAATAGACATCTAAAACTGTAATATAACGCACCAATTGTGAGTATTATCCAAATAATTAGGTTCAATGAACCACCAAAACTTTCTACCATTAGAGATTTTCCTTCTTTGATTTACGCACTCGTAATCGGAGTTGCGCCAGTTTCTACCCTTACAACTTTCCCATCCTTGAGTTGGTTTACAACCATCACAGCTTCTGAAGTTCCATCAGGAAAGTTCATCATTGAATGGGTTACTAGAATTTCATCATTTTCGTAAATACAACGCTGGTTGTTTATTTCTAATTTGTCACTTTGCATCATTGAGGTC
>Ga0208130_1000686_pt1 | contig 17208 bp, 16 predicted proteins | sample ETNtaG_31_FD_185771 | JGI IMG/M metagenome (GOLD analysis project Ga0208130, IMG submission 185771) | Marine microbial and viral communities from oxygen minimum zone, Eastern Pacific Ocean - ETNP201310SV78 (SPAdes) (version 2) | ecosystem: Environmental > Aquatic > Marine > Oceanic ...
ACCCAGGGGTTGGGCGAAATCCAGAGACAAGGGCGCACCCCGGGTGGCGATCACCAAAATGCCGCCATAACTGATGCAGGCTGCTAGTAGCGCCCCCGCACTTAAATGCTGACGCAACAGTGGCGCTGCGAGGAGTGCCAGTGTGATCCCCCATGAGTAGTTGATCGCCATGGCTTCCTGCGCCGGTAGCCGGTCATAGGCCGCAAAGAGCACGAGGTAATAGAGTCCGGGATTCAGCCAGCCTACGAGCAAGCCGGTGGCGCGAGCTTTATACGACGTCACCCGCAGGGCACTCCGGCGCTCAGTCGCGCTCAACCTGATCGCAAAAAAGCACCAGCTGATAACGGTGGCCAAGGTCACGAGCTGCAGGGGAGTGAGATATTGGAGGCTCAGGCTAAAGGCCGTGGCGACCGTGCTCCATAACATCACGGCTCCCAAACCCAGTTTGACGGCGCGGCGGTCGGTGTCTTGCATGAATGATATTCCGGTCAGGTGCGTCGGTTAGCCTTAGCGATTCAAGGCGCGACGTGACAAGATACGCGCTCCCCGAGCACATAGGAGCGCACAGCATGGGACACATCGGTGAGCATGTCACCCTCGACGACCCCGCCTACATTCACGAGAGTGCATGGTTATACGGCAAGGTCTATGTGGGTCCCGGTGCCTCCATCTGGCCCAATGTTGTCACCCGCGCCGAGACCTATGAGATCCGGATTGGCGCGCGGACCAACATTCAGGACTTCGTGATGATTCATGTGGGGATCGCCTCGCCCACGATTATTGGGGAGGACTGTTCGATTACGCACCATGCCACCCTGCACGGGTGTGAAATCGGCGATCGGTGTTTGATCGGCATCAATGCCACCATAATGGATGGTGCCAAAATAGGTGAGAACTCAATCGTTGCGGGCCATACGATCATCACCGAGAACAAGGAGTTCCCCCCCAACTCGGTGATTGCCGGAGTGCCCGGCAAGGTTGTCGCAACGCGTGACTGCGGTGAGGCAAACCAGCTGAACGCGCAGTTCTACAGTGCTTGTGCAGAGCAGTACAGCCAAGGTAGGGATCGATTATCCGACGAAGCGCTGGCGCAATTTGCGAGTCTCGCAAAACCCACAGATTGACCTTACTCAAGCTGACAAGGCGAGGATGCTATAAACACCGGTTCCCTAATTAGTGGCGAGGGATGAGGCGAGGTGCGCGTATCAGTGGTTGGGTAGGGCTGCCACTCTGCCAGTGGCGGCCAGCAGAGCCTTGAGACCGCCGACATTTTTTGCCCCGGCAAAACCCGATGACTGCAACTTGATTTCTGCCTGACCCGAGCGGTTACCGCTGCGGCAATAGAGAAGTACGGTCTGATCTTTGTCCACGTTGCGCGCGCGGATTCCCTGAACAATGTCCTCGTGGGGAATGTTGATTGCTCCCGGAAAGTGCCCCTCTGCGAACTCCTCGGCTGTCCGCACATCGACTACCAGCGTCGGCTTACCTACGGGACCAACTTGTGCTGCTCCGGCCGAGCCGTCAGACGCATGTGCAGACCCGAGAGTCAGTGTCACGAGCGCGGCGATGACCCATCTCATAGCGATTGACCTGTCTAGCTCTGGGGGTGCTAGTGTATCAGGCCCCGCCCGGACTGTTACGCGAGCCGTTCAGGTGGCACCGGCCTTATGCTGGAGCGGATGAGTTGCCGCTTCCGTTAGCTGAGTCGGCGTTTTCAAAAATCCAGTCTCGGGCAGCTGACAGGGCGTCGGCTCTGGTCTCAAAGCGTGATGTCACAGGAATCAGCTCACTCACACCTAGACCTTCGAGGCTGGCCGTGACCTGCTCATTAATCCCGCAAACATATAGATGCTTGCCAGCGTGCGCCGCGTCCAGAGCAATCGTTTCCACTGCGCGCGCTGCAGAGACATCCATAAACGGCACTTTGCTGAAGTCCAACACCAATGATGTGTGATGGGTGGGGCTGATGCGCTCGCGCACATGGTGCCCTAAATCGACAGCCGCGCCAAAACTGAGCGGCCCTCCAAGATCAAAATAAGTGAGACGATTACCGCACTCGTTAAGTAAAGTGCTCTCGAGTTCAGATAGGCCATCGACTGACTCCGTGTTCTCTCCCGCGGCGGCGGCCAGCTGCGCATCGGCCACTTGTTTGACAAACGCCAACGCGGCGACCACGACCCCAGCGACAACAGCGGTGATGAGATCGACAAATACCGTGAGGCTCAACACCATTACCATCAGGGCCAAGTCGAAGCGGGGGCCACGGTGTGCACGTTTCAGGTATGAGACATCGATAATGTCGTAACCCACTTTGACGAGAATCCCCGCGAGCACTGCATGGGGGATTTTTGATGCCAGCGGCGCCAGCACCACCACAACGGCCAGTAACAACAGACTGTGCAACATTCCGGAAATCTTGGTCACGCCTCCGGTGCGAATGTTGACCACCGTACGCATGGTGGCTCCGGCACCAGGAATACCGCCAAAGAAACCGGCGATGGTGTTGCCCACTCCTTGGCCAATGAGCTCCCGGTTGGAGTGATGCCGCGTGCGGGTCATATTGTCTGCAACGAGAGAGGTCAGCAGGCTGTCTATTGCGCCGAGCACGGCGAGAATCATTGCCGCCTCGAAAACGATCAGCAGCGTATCGCTGGAGAAGGCGGGCATGATGAATTGGGGCAGCCCCGTTGGGATGTCCCCCAGCACCGGCACGGTGCTCAAGCCCAGACTGGCAACGGTACCCGTGATGAGTGCCGCGAGGGGGCCTGGCAAATATCGCCCCCACTTCGCGGGCCACCGGAACACAATCGCTAGGGTCAAAAGGCCAATACCCAAGGCTTCCCAATTGGGATTAGACACCGCGTTTGGGACCTCCATCAACGCCGGTATAGTGCCGCTGCCCGCCGGTTCATGGCCAAACAGCCTCGCGAGTTGCAGTGCAATGATGATGCAGCCAATACCACTCATGAAGCCAGATACGACCGGGTAGGGCACTAGTCTGATGTACTGACCAAATCCCAGTAAACCAAATGCAATCTGAATGACCCCGGCGAGGACTACGGTGGCAAATACCAGTGAGACATCTCCACTCAGCGAGGCAAATACGCCAGCAAAGACAACAATCATTGGCCCCGTTGGCCCCGAGATCTGTGAGGGTGTTCCGCCAAACAGCGCGGCAAAGAATCCGACAATAATGGCGCCGTAGACGCCAGCAATGGGTCCTGCACCGGAGGCCTCGCCAAAGGCCAATGCCAGCGGCAACGCTACGACTCCGGCAGTCAAGCCGCCAAAAATGTCGCCCCTGAGGTGAGAGAAATCAAAAAATTTTGCCATGGAAATCTTGTCCTGCCGCACTCGGGGGCGCTGGAGTATGAGTAGTGATATTGGCGCGCCAAGAGCTTAGTCTTAGCGAGCATTAGGCCCAAAAAATTGACTACCTTAGCCCTCGGGCATCGCGGAGCTGTGATGCTGCAGAATTTTCCACCCGTCAGTTGTCGCAACATATAGGTAGCTGAAACGCGCGGTAACTGATGATCCATCCCCAAATGTAAACGTGTAGACGCCTGAGTTTGTCGCGTGTGTTTCGCTCAAAACCGACACATTGGACTCATCGATGACGCCTTGTGGTTTTTTTTGCAGGAAGCTGACGAAATAGTCCCTTATCTCTTCATGGTTATGGCGTACTTGATTAGAGACGGTGGGTAACAACACCGCGTCGTCAGCGTATAGAGCTGTTACGGAGTCGGGGTCCAGTGTCGCTAAGGCGGCGTTCCACGTGTCAAAAAGGCCGACGACTTCATCATGAGTCATGCGTACTTCTCCATTCTTGGGGTGTGCTTTATACGTGATAGAAAAATCAAAGATCATATAAACTTGTGATAGTTTTTATCTATCTTAATCACGCGTCCCGACTCGGACATTTTTGATCACGTGATCACGCACAGAGTCGGCGAATCAACATAGCCAGAAGCTCTTATGGAGTAGGGGGATTGCTAGTGAGACAGGTTAGGGCAGGCCTTGGTCTGGAGCAGTTGACGTTTAAACAAATCCGGTATTTTCAAGCGATTGCTGAAGCCGGTAGTTTTCGTCGAGCGGCTGATCGTTTGGGCGTCACGCAACCCACATTGACAGTGCAGATAGCGGCGCTTGAGTCGACATTGAATACGCCACTCTTTGAGCGACAACGAAGTGGTGTCGTTCTGACTCCGGTCGCACGCGACCTGCTGCCTCGAGCCCGTCGAATCGCAGAAGAGATCAAAGGATTTGCTGAACAGGCTCAGGGTGTCTCAGGTCAGAGCACCTACCGCTTGGGCGTCACCCCTACGCTGGGGCCTTATCTGCTGCCGCGCGTGTTGCCTGCGGTTCACCGCCATTTTGAAAACCTGCGACTGTATGTGCGCGAGGGTATCCCCGCGCAGCTTAGTTCTGATCTGAAATCCGCGGCCCACGACGTGATTCTCACAACGTTACCGCTGCAAGGCGAGGATCTCGAGGTGGCGCCCCTGTTTCGTGAATCTTCCAAGTTGGCGGTGCCTTTGGAGCATCCGCTGGCCAAAAAGTCCGAGATTTTGGCTGAGGATCTGGTGGGCGAGGCGGTTCTGACGATTGACGAGCAGCATCTTTATCATCGGCAAATCAGTGCGCTTTGCGAGAGCCTGGGTGCGACGGTCAACCGGGATTACGAGGGCACGTCGCTGGACACGCTGCGGCAGATGGTGGTGATGGGTATGGGCATCACATTTCTCCCGGCATTGTATGTCACCAGTGAAATTGGTGACTCCGATACGCTGCGGGTAACTGACGTCAAGGGCGTGACCATGAATCGTGACCATGCGTTGGTTTGGCGCCGTCGATCCCCCGCGCGACTGTTTTTTCGGCAATTGGCGGAAACCATGAGAGCGATTATTGACGAACAATTAGTGGGTGAGGTGACGCCCTTGTGAGGTAAGGCGGTACGCCATTTACATAGGCATGGGGCAAAGTGTCCCGTCTTCGGGTTGAGGCCCCAAAAGACCAGCACATCATATGACCGGCTGGCCGTAAACAATTAGCGGAAACCTCGCAATGCGCCTCGCGATGCCTCACAATGCGCCCGCCTCATTATTCGTGCACGGTGTTATGCATCGCATTAAAACCTACAACGCTATTTCTTCTAAAGGACTCGATCGGTTCGAGCTAGAACGTTATGAAGTAGGGCAGGACATTGCTAACCCTGATGCCCTGTTGCTCAGAAGCTACAAGCTTCAGGAAGAGGAGATTCCCGATTCCGTGACCGCGATCGCGCGGGCAGGCGCTGGGGTCAATAACATTCCTCTGGCGCGATGTAGCGAGCGCGGTATCCCCGTTTTTAATACCCCCGGCGCTAACGCAAACGCGGTAAAGGAGCTAGTGGTTGCCGCCATGTTACTGGCCTCCAGAGATATCGTGGGTGGCATTGCCTTTGCTCAGTCGCAGGATGCCACGATGTCGGCGCAGGATATGAATGCGTTGATGGAGCGGGAAAAGAAGCGATTTGCTGGTGCCGAACTGGGAGGCAAAACACTGGGGGTTGTGGGCTTGGGCGCGATCGGCAGTTTGGTGGCGCGGATGGGTCTTGATTTTGGGATGGATGTTGTGGGTTTTGATCCGGCGCTATCTGTCGAAGCCGCGTGGCGCCTGCCTAGCGATGTGCAGCGAATGGAAAACGTACAATCGTTGGTGAGCCGGAGTGATTTTGTGAGTCTCCACCTACCTGTGCTGGACAGCACTCGCGGGTTGGTGAACGCAGACATGCTTAGTCACTTCAAGCAAGGGAGTTGCCTGCTGAACTTTGCCCGGGAAGAAATCGTATCGATTGACGCGGTTGTGTCCGCATTGAACGGGGGACAATTGAGAAGGTACGTGGCGGATTTCCCTCATCCCGAGTTGCTGGGTCGCCAGGACACTTTACTGATGCCGCACATTGGCGCCAGCACTGCGGAAGCAGAGGAGAACTGTGCTGTGATGGCGGCTAATCAGCTGAGAGCTTTCCTCGAACATGGCAACATCCGCAACTCTGTCAACTTTCCGGCGATAGAATTGGATCGAACCACTGATTACCGCATCACCATTGCCAACCGAAACGAGCCCGGCACTCTGAGTCATATTCTGACTTTGATAGGCGAAGAAGGCTTAAACGTCGCGGATCTGCTCAATAAGAGTGTTGGCGACATTGCCTACAATATCGTCGATCTCGACGAGCTACCCCATCAAGCGTTGCTGGGTAAAATTGGGGGGCTTGAGGGAGTAATTAACCTTCGATTGATCGAGGGAGAACCCGCTTAACCTAGGACTTCAATCTCTGCCATTTGCTTGTTGGCATTGACGAGGTGCGCGGAGCGAGGTCGATAACATTAGTCGGCAAGCTCATGAGTTTTATGCGGCTGAGATTGCAGGACTGATACGGAGCTCATCCAATTGAATTTTGTTTCTGACAATCAAGCGGGAGTCCACGAATCGGTATTAGCAGCGCTTGAGGAAGCCAATAGCGGCAGCTCGCCTGGTTACGGTGAGGATAAGTTGACTGCGGCTGCAGAAAAGTCAGTCAGCGCGGTTTTCGAGACCGATTGTGATGTTTTCTTTGTGACCACCGGCACGGCCGCAAATGCGCTTGCCATGAGTGCGCTTTGTCCGCCTTGGGGTGCAATCTACTGTCACGAGGGCGCTCATATCCAGAACGACGAGAATACTGCGGTCGAATTGCTGACGGGTGGTGCACGTATGGTGCCCATCGCGGGTGAGGGGGGTAAGCCTGACCCGCAACTAATGCGAGCTCACATGACCACCGCCACGATTCACGGTGTCCACAACGCGCGCCCGGGCGCCATCAGTCTCTCGAATGTCAGCGAGTCAGGAACCGTTTTCAACCCTGAAGATATTGCAGCGTATCGCGCGCTGGCAGATGAATTCAGATTGACTCTGCATATGGATGGAGCGCGCTTTGCAAATGCAGTGGTGGCGTCAGGGGCGAGCCCGGCAGATTTAACCTGGAGAAGTGGGATCGATTGTCTCAGCTTTGGCCTGACCAAAAATGGTGGCATCGCAGCTGAAGCTGTTGTGATGTTTGACCAAGCCATGGCGGAGCAGTTTGCTTTTCGTCGTAAGCGCGCCGGTCATCTCTGGTCAAAACAGCGATTTCTAGCAGCGCAGTGGTTAGCTCTACTTAAAGATGATTTGTGGTTGTCCAATGCGCGCCACGCCAACGCCATGGCCCAGCGCTTAGCGACTGGTTTCACGACTCACCCGGACATTGAATTGCCGTGGCCTGTTGATGCCAACGAGCTTTTCCCAGTGATACCTGACCACATCCGTGTGCGGTTCAGAGAGGCTGGGTTGGAATTCTATGACTGGCCAGCTCAGTCCGACATGACCCGATTCGTAACTCACTTTGCGACGGATCCAAAGGAAATTGAACTAGCACTGGAAATCATCGCAAGTACAACGTGATTCGGTTTCCCCGTCCTTCCCATGAGACGGTCTTACGACTAGCCAAGGTATTCCTCAGCTCCCCGCAGTTACAAGTTTGGTGATTGATTTGACCTTTCACAAGATGGCCATGGAGTGCCTCACGGCTGGGGCGCATTCATTGCGCTATCGAGCGATCTGAAAGACATCGCCCTCTTCAGTGACTGCGATAATCCCGCCGTCTCCCAACACGCGGACATCCCGGACCCGACCTTTGATTTCAGGAAAGATCGCCTCGTCTAAAACAACCGTATCGCCGTCGAGCTTCAGTCGCCGCATCTCCTCATTAATCAGCGAGCCCAATAGCAAGTCGCCTTGCCATTCAGGGAATAGGTCACCGCGGTAGATTGCCAGTCCCGATGGTCCGATGCTGGGCACCCAGTACTGAAGGGGCTGCTCCATACCCTCGGCTTCAGTGAAAGGAGAGATCACCGCGCCGCTGTAGTCGACCCCGTAGGTTATGGCCGGCCAGCCGTAGTTGCGCCCTGCCTGAATATGGTTCAGTTCATCACCACCTTTGGGTCCGTGTTCCATCATGAGAATGTGGCCGGTGGCTTCGTCATGTATCAAACCCTGTGGGTTTCGGTGACCGTAGGAAAAGACTCGTGGGGCCTTATTGGGGAACGGATTATCTGCGGGCGATGTGCCATCGGTATTGATTCGGAGAAGCTTGCCCAACTCCCAATCTAAGTTCTGTGCTTCCTCACGGTACTTGTAGCCTTCACCCACGGTGACCAGCAGCGTGCCATCAGGAAGAAATGCGAGCTTGCCGCCATAGTGGGCAGGCCCTTCTTTATCTGGGCCAACCTCAAGAATGGTGTGTATCTCGCTTAGCGTGTCGCCGTCGAGCTTCGCTTTCACGACAGTCGTTCGGTTGGCAGATTGATCCCCCCCTGCGAAGCTCAGATAGATCATTCCGTTGTTGGCAAAGTCCGTGTCAGCCAATACCTCAAGAAGTCCACCCTGACTGGCGAAATAAACGGGGGGGGTGCCCTTTATGGTGGTGATGCTGCCTTTGGGTCCGAGCCTTATTAGCCGGCCCGATTTTTCAGTTACCAAATATGTGCCGCCTCCAATGGGAGCGATAGACCAAGGCTCATCCAAACCGGTCGCCAAGTTCTTGACTTGGTAGTCTTGTGCCAAGCTCGAGCCTGCACAAAAAGAGCTGAGACAGAGTAGCCATAGGAGGGAGGATTGGAGCGCGCGCATGCAGAAAGGTCCTGAAAAATGAGTCAGCTAATCTACGTCAGCGTAACATCAGCGGATTCTGGAAAACGCTTCACTTTTGGAGATGAATAAATCGTATGCGCGCTCTGCTGGCAGTGGCGATAGGCATTTTGGTCGCTTTCTTCGTGGGTTCGGTGATTGGCACGCAAATGGTGCTGAGCTCGGTGGAAAAGATGGGTTTGGCGGTGTCTTGGGGCATGCGCTGGTCCAGCTCTTGGAGCGACATTGTGGGACTGAGCGCCAGCCTGCTCCCCCTGATGGCCATCGCTCTCGCGCCGGCGTGGTTGTTGTTAGCCTGGCTTGATCGGCGTGCTGTGCTGACCGCCAATGCGAGTATCTTTGCTATTTGCGGTGCGCTCTGCATCGGGCTGTTACACCCCTTGCTCAATTTCGCATTTGGTGTTGACGTCTTCGCGCCGGCGCGATCCCTCGTGGGTTTGGCCGGGCAGGGGTTGGCAGGCGCATTGGGCGGCATGGCACTGAGTCGTGTTTTAGGAGCGTCCCGTACCCTGCAGTAATGTGTTTCATACAAATGCAATAAAAAATTCAACTTAGTGTAAAGATAGCGCCATAAAAATTTAACGCTCTGACTCTAACGTTTGCATTGTTCTGCAAACGTGGTCAGAGAATTCGATGATTAGTTTATCCAGTGCGCTCCCTCTCCTTGTTCGATCTCTCGTTCAATTCACGGTGGCTGTGTATGTTTTGGGGGCTCAGCCGGTTGCTGCCGCTGAGGAACTTCTTCTCCATGTGTTATAGCCTGGTTGGTGTGCTATTCAATAATCGCCAAAAGATCAGCCAGTAACGCATCCATATCGGCTCGAGACTCATTGAGTGTGAGTCCGAGCCGAACAACCACCAGCTCCCTCTCGGGCAGGACCGCCACAAACTGCCCTGAGTTACCGCCGGCATGGAAGGTACTCTCAGGCGCGCTGGGAAATGCCCGATGTCCAGTGTTTAACCAAAATCCCAGACCGTAAATCTCGCCATTATTGGCAGTACCCGGTGTGACCGCCAGCCGCTGCCAGTCTTGGCTGACGATTGGGCTCCGGCCATGCCAGGCATCCAGCCACAGTTGCCCCATTCGCGCCCAGTCGCGGGGGGTAAGGTAAGCGTAACTTGAGCCTACCTGAATACCACTGGCGTCAGGCTCCAGCACCATTTCTCGCATGCCCAACGGCCTGCCGAAGTGGGCGTCAATCCAGTCTGGATATGTCTGGTCTCCGAGAGACTGTTGCCACATGAGAGAGGCCGTATTGATGTCGCCGCTGGAATAGGCAAACTGTTCACCGGGGGCGCGCGCGTGTCCGGTTGCCGGTGCTGACAACCACATGCCCGGCTCGCGATAGAGCATGTCGGTGACATCATCCCCAGGGAAGTAGCGCTCGGCGAAGTCAAAGCCCGAGGTCATAGACAGTAGGTGCCCCAGCGTAAGATCAGGGCTCACCAGGCTGACGAGGAATGCTTCAGCGCCCGCAGTTTTTAGCGCCTCCGCTACAGAATCATCAAGACTCAAGCGTCCCCGATCAATTTGCTGACCGATGAAAGTAGCCATCAAACTTTTATTCATTGACCAGCCCTGCATGGGCGTATTGATGGTAACGGGGGTTTGGTAACGCTCCGCCACGATCTCGCCGCGGTGCATCACGATCACTGCCAGAGTATTTCGGCCGCCTTCGGGAGGCTCTGCAAAGGCGGTATTTAGGGCTTTGCGGATTGCTGGGTTGATGGCGCTTACGGGTAGTGTGCTGTCAGCGGCTCTTCTAGCCAGGTAGACATAATGCGCCGGAGTTTCGAGCTGAGAGCGTGCCGACAAAGCATCCTCCGATAGCAATGTGCAGCCAGATGTTGGTTGATGTTCCACTCTGACCTTTTGGCCCAGCATTCGCGCTATAACGGTTCGTTGCTGGGTATCCACGTCGTAGGAAAGTAAATGAGGTAACGGGGCAACCGTCGCGAGCCTGGGTAGCACATCAGTATTCAGGACGAAGTGCTCGGGTAACCGCGCGACAAATACGCCAGAGCAGATTTGCTTCGCCGCATAACCCGCGCCAATGGCTCCCGCGTTTTGCGCGATGCGTGCACTCATCGTCGCACCAGCGGCTAAAAGCAAGGCCAAAATCGCCACCCACTGTGTACGCTTCATCCCTTTTCGCCGGTCTCGTGACTTGTGAGGTGCTCGCGTGTCGCGGGCACATGGTATTTGCCGTTGATCACTTGGCCGGCATCCGTTGAGGGGTACTCCTCAATTGAATTGTTGCGACCGCGTTTAACATAACTATAGAAGATTAGCCCGGTAGCCCTGCTGTGCCGCTGATTTGAACTATTAGGAGCCCAACCGGCTCCCCTCCAGTCAGTGTGGAGTGCCCACTGTCATATATCTGCAATATTTTATTCACAAAAATGTAATGCGTTCGTCACTAAACTGACACAGCCCCGCAACACACTCCTCCATGATAAACGGTTCACTGTATCAGTCCTCAGGATTTCAAGTATGTTGTCTAAAACCACTCCCTTTCGCTCTCTTTACCTGGCTGTTGGTTTGACCAGTAGCTTCGCGTTGACGGCCTCGGCAACCGATGAGGCCTTGCTTGATGTTTTGTTACAGAACGGATTAATCAGTCAGGCGCAATATGACCAACTGATGGAGAAGGAAGAAGTCACCGCTGCAGACGTGCTGTCTACGGTATCGGTGGCAGAGCGCCCGCAAATTGATTCATCTGAGATCACTGAGGCTGAACTTGCGTCATCAATCGCGTTGGACGAGAACGTTCAGCGTGCCATTGACGACGCTGTGGCCAGCGCAATCATTGCTGAGTCGCCTGTTACCGCGAGTTACGGATCAAAAGGGTTTCGGTTCGAGACTCGGGACGGTAACTGGCAGACCAACCTGCAGTGGCGGGCGCAGCTTCGCTACAGCAACCCTTACGGGTCTGACCCACGGCAAATATCGAAATTTGAGGATGCCAGCGGCTCCAGCTTCGAGTCGCGGCGGTTGCGAATGAAAATCGGTGGGCATGGATTCCAGCCTTGGATCAAATACTACTTCGAGGTGGATCTTCAGCCAGCGCGCGATGTTGACACTGACGCAGTGAAGACGAGCGCTAGAGTGATTGACTGGCGGATTGATTTGGCCAAGTGGGATTGGGGTGGTATCCGCTTGGGCCAGTGGAAAGTGGACCTCAACCGGGAGAGGGTCGATTCATCCGGCCGTCAGCAGTTCGTAGAACGCTCGATTGTTAACCGCATCTTTACCGTGGACCGACAAGTAGGGGTTCAGTTGCGTGGTCGGCTTTTCAAGGGAACCATGGCTGATATGCGCTACTACGCCGGCGTTTTCAATGGTGAAGGGAGGGGCGTTAAGAACAACTCAACTGACCACCTCTATATGGGCCGCCTGCAGTGGAACTTTCTGGGGCGTGATCTGGCCTGGAAGCAGACGGATGTGGAATACACTGATTTGCCGACAGGCTCGTTTGCAATTGCTGGGTTTACCAACACCGGCTCCTGCACACGCTGGTCCTCTTCAGGTTGCGGCAATCTGGATGGTTTCGCAAAGCCATTGGTGGCAGCTGAAGATCAATTCCGAATTGAGCAGGCAGTTCAGGAGTTTGCTTTCAAGTATCGCGGATTTTCTCTGCAGCAGGAGTGGCATAGAAAGTTTATTGATGATCGAGTAGAGGGTACCGAGAGTGCGCTGACAGGCTTCTACATCCAGTCAGGCTACTTTTTCCATAATCTTTTTGATGCCTTTCCGGCGCCGCTTGAGCTGGCCGCGCGCTATGCCTACGTGAATGAGCCAAACAAGTCAGTTCGTAGCATTTATAACGAGCGAGAGGAATTTACGCTTGGCGCAAACTGGTTCTTCGCGGGCCATAGCAACAAAATCACAGTCGATTTTTCTCACCTCAATTTGGAAGACGGCCGGCTGATGTCAAACCATTCTGAGAACCGATTCAGGATTCAGTGGGATGTCTCGTTTTAAAAGGATGAGGCAGTACGAGGTAATAACCGGGGCCCGCGATTCGTTAGAAAGAGTGAAACCTGATTGTCACAAACAAGGTTTAGTCTAGAGCAGTACAGACTAGGGAATTAAAAATGGAAATCATCGCTTCTCACGGCTTTATTTTACTGGCGCTCGCGTGCTGTTTTGGCCTGTTTATGGCTTGGGGGATTGGCGCCAATGATGTGGCGAACGCGATGGGTACCTCTGTAGGATCCAGAGCGCTTACCCTCAAGCAAGCCATCCTGGTTGCCGCTATTTTCGAGTTCGCTGGCGCCTATTTGGCAGGAGGCGAGGTCACTTCTACTATCCGCAAAGGCATCATTGACCCTGAAAGCCTTAGTGGCTCTCCAGAATTATTAGTGTTTGGTATGTTGTCCGCGTTGTTGGCGGCCGCGACCTGGTTGCTGATCGCCAGTATTCGTGGATGGCCGGTATCAACAACCCACTCGATCGTCGGTGCTATTGTCGGTTTCGCCGCTGTCGGGATTTCTGTTGAAGCCGTGGCGTGGGGCAAGGTTGGTACGATTGCCGCCAGCTGGATCGTGTCACCTCTGCTGGCTGGGTCAATGTCCTTTGCGCTCTTTATCTCAGTTAAAAACTTGATCCTGGATCACGAGGATACGTTCGCGCGGGCGCGAACGTATGTACCCATTTATATGTGGATGGTCGGTTTCATGATCAGCATGGTGACCTTGCTAAAAGGCCTAAAGCACATTGGCATCGATTTCGATTTAGGGATGGGCTCCAAGTTTTTGAACGCAGCAGTCCTCTCAGCTGGAGTGGGTTTGGTCATAGCCGTTATTGGTGCTGCTTTACTGAGGCGGATCAAAGTGACGGGTGATATCAATAGCGCCGACAATGTTGAGAAGGTCTTTGGTATTCTGATGATATTTACCGCTTGCGGTATGGCGTTCGCACACGGTTCAAACGACGTTGCCAACGCTGTAGGACCACTCGCCGCGGTCGTCAGCACAGTGCAATCTGGCGGCTTGATTGGTGCCAAGTCGATCATGCCTTGGTGGGTGCTGGGCATTGGCGCGACAGGCATTGTTGTTGGGTTAGCCACATACGGGTGGCGGGTTATTCAGACGATTGGTCGTAAGATTACAGAGCTCACACCCAGCAGAGGTTTTGCAGCAGAGCTTGCTGCGGCATCGACTGTCGTGTTGGCTTCGGCAACTGGCTTGCCGATTTCCACCACCCATACGCTGGTTGGGGCGGTGCTGGGGGTTGGCCTAGCCCGAGGTGTTGAGGCATTACACCTTCCCACAATAGGTGCCATCATTACGTCGTGGGTGGTGACGCTACCGGCGGGCGCAGGTTTGGCGATCGTGTTCTTCTACATTTTGTCGGCGGTTTTCGGTTGATTTTAAGTCCAAGCCCCGATCAAACAGGCAAAGTCGGGCAGGCAAATAGTCTGACCCTATTGATAGGAGAGGAGAGAGAAAATGGCAGTTAAGCCAGCCCTATCCGAGGTCTTGAGTACCTCACCACTCGCCATTATGGAGCGGCATGCGGGGGCTTGTCTTGACTGCGTGCAGCGACTTGCGCCTTATTTTGAGGCGGTTCAGACGGCGAATTGGAAACGAGCTGAGGAATTGCAACAAGAAATTGCTCGATTGGAAGCGCTGGCGGACGACATCAAGTTGGATGTGCGAAAGAATCTCCCTAGAGGCTTGTGGATGTCTGTCTCGCGCGCCGACTTGCTGGAGCTCGTCAGAGTTCAGGACAAGATGGCTAATGAGACCAAGGATATCGCTGGCTTGTCTTTGGGGCGTCAACTTATGTTTCCGCAAAAGCTGGAAAAGCCGCTGTTTAAATTCATTTCCACCGTGACTGATGCCGTCGAAAGAGCAGTTGAAGTAGTCTCTGCCACGCGTGAGCTGTCTCGAACGGCTTTTAGTAGCAGACAGGTTGCGACCATCTCTGCAAAATGTATCTTGGTTGAGAAAATCGAGCGGAAGTCAGATGACATGCAGTCCAAGCTCCGAGCGAAGTTGCGTCAACACGAGGAAGATCTCTCGCCGATTGACGCAATTTTTCTTTATCAACTATTGTCCAGCATTGGTGAGATCGCCGACCACGCGGAGAAGGTAGCGCACCGGGCACAAATTATTGCTGCAAGTTAAGGTTTTTGCTGGCTGGACCGGCATTCATCTGCGGAGCAGGTGCCTTACGTGAATAACGCCTTCGCACCTAAGTTTTTTTAAGAGATCCGCGTGAAACGTAAGGCTACTCGCCGGTAACCGTGGGAAGCGAAGCTCGGCAGATGCGACAAATCGCTTTCGCCTTGGTTCAGAGCGATCCCACCCAAGCGTCCCAGCAACTCCTCAAAAGCAATCTTCGCCTCCAACCTCGCTAGTTCCGCTCCCGCACAAAAATGGGGTCCAAAGCCGAAGCCCATATGGGGTTTGGTAGTGGGTCGATCAATGTCGAACTGCTCTGGATTGGGGAAGACCTCTGGGTCCCAATTGGCACCGGCCCACATTGGGATAACCATGTCGCCCGCTTTTACGTCCACGCCTTCGATGTTGTCATCTTGGGTAGCCCTGCGATAGGTACATTGTATGGGCGGGTCCCAGCGCAAAGCTTCTTCGACCATAGCTGGAATGTCGTCCGGGTTGTTGCGCAACCGATTCATTAAGGCATCGTCGTTCAGTAGCACCAACATAGCGTTGCCGATCAGATTGGTGGTGGTTTCATGACCCGCGAGCAGGATTTGGTCAATGATGGGCAGCAGCTCTTCGGTGGTCAGTGGCGGCTCGCCATCTACCTCGGTATTCACCATGATGCTAAGCAAGTCGTCTGTTGGCTTGCGGCGTCGATCTTCAATTCTGGGCACAAAATAGTCATGGAGTTCGACCACGGCGTGGGCGACTTCGCGCCGTCGCTCATGACTCAGCAGATCGATGTTGCCTGAGATCATCAGGTCACCCCAGTGCTTGAAAGTCCAGATATCGGCGCGATCCACGCCCAGAATGTCGGCGATCACCGTCACGGGCAGAGGTACCGCGAATTCGGGGATCAGATCGACAGAGCCCCGGTCGATAAATGCATCGATCAGCTCGGTGGTGATCTCACGTATCTGTGGCTCCAGTGCGCGCACACTGCGAGGGCTCAGTGCCTTGCTGATCAGTTTGCGATGCCGGGTGTGTTCGGGTGGGTCAGCGGTGAACAGCGCATTAACGATGGGGTGTGCATTGGACAGTATCTCCTCGACATCGTCCTGCACCGGTTCGCTGTTGATGCCCATGTGTCGTGGGCCGCGGTCATCTTCGGTGATGGCGGATGAGTAAACGCCAGTATTTCTTGCAAGTGCCGCGAGGGTGTCATAGCCCGCGACAATAGTGCCGATGTTGGGGTCGCGCCCTACGCCACCCGCCTCGTGGAGCGAAGCATAGGCCTTATAGGGGCACTCGATGTGCTCGCTGTCTGCCAGATTCATTGTAGGGGTGGTGTCTTCAGCCATGGGTATGCCTGCCGCGCCGATAACGGCTGCAGTATAGCCATCGCTCACCGATGTTGGGCAACCCCCGTAAGGAGTGAGATAGCGCTCAGTTCACGGCATTGAGCGGAAAGGCGACCGGCACAATGATTTCGTTGCGCCGCATGAAGGGCAGGGTCCAGGGTGGGTTGTATTGGTTCAGCGTGGGTTCGCCAGTGATATCGATCCCTTCCGCAATCAGAAAGCGCTGCAATTGCTGCCAATTTTCATCCGCTTTCTCTGCCGAGGCCCAGCCGCTGAATTGAATCACCGCAGCGGTGTAGGCCGGTGCCTCCCGAAATGACACCCGCTGATCTTCTGGTTGGGGAAGATCCTTGAGTGCATATTCCGCGGGCATCATAAAGGCCATTTCCTTCTCACCGGCCATGGTCTGTTGCACAGGCGCGGTCATGGCGATTTTTTGTTCTTCGGCGTTACCGCCGAAGATATAACCCGCCAGCACGCGAAAGCCGCTGTCGGAATCCTCGTTCATCCCCGTGACCGCCATAATTCTCGGCGCATACGCGCGGATCTCGATCTGCTCGGCCTCCCATGCCTTTTCCACCTGGTACACGGGCTCTTCGATGGCGATGGCTTGGGTAGTCATCACCGATGTAACGAGCGAGATGAATAGAGTTTGGATATGACTGAGATATCGAAGCTGCTGCATTGGTGCGTCCTTTCACACATGGGCATAGTGTGAATACGCGTAGGCGCCGTCCCGGATCAGCTTCGAGAGGTTTGAATGGTCGGCACAGATACAGTGGTAAAGCAGCCACCTTTAAAAGTGGCGTAAGCCCAATGTCTTGCTCGGTGAACCAGGCGGCCAGCGTGTCAGGCCGCTCTGGGCTTTGCCCTTACGCTGCTAATACCGCGCTGGGTGTCGAGCGCGCCAGTGCCCATTCCTCTTCGGTCATTTCGGCCTCGATATCGCCGAATAGCGGGGTAGACAGGTATCGCTCCCCGGTATCGGGCAGCGTGCACAAGATCACGGAGCCTGGTGCCGCTC
>Ga0208130_1000688_pt1 | contig 17180 bp, 14 predicted proteins | sample ETNtaG_31_FD_185771 | JGI IMG/M metagenome (GOLD analysis project Ga0208130, IMG submission 185771) | Marine microbial and viral communities from oxygen minimum zone, Eastern Pacific Ocean - ETNP201310SV78 (SPAdes) (version 2) | ecosystem: Environmental > Aquatic > Marine > Oceanic ...
CATTGCCCGGCCCAATTATCTTTTCTACTTTTAAAATTTGTGCTGTTCCAAAGGCGAAAGCAGCAATGGCTTGTGCTCCTCCAATCTTATATATTTTATCAATGCCAACAACCTGCGCTGCGGCTATGACCATTGGATTCAAAATTCCCTTCTGCGATGGAGAGGCTATAGAAATTTTCTTGATACCACAGGCAAGCGCTGGAGCAGCACCCATAAAAACAGTTGAAGGATAAGAGGCTTTACCGCCTGGGATGTACATTCCTACTGAATTGATCGTTCTGAATTTTCTAGTAATTTCTTGATCGTTTCCATCAAGAGTCAGTGATTCAAAGCATGAAGATTGATAGTTAATTATTTTATCGAATGCAAACTCAAAAGATTTCATGAGACTTGAATCAAAATCTTTCAATATTTGGTTAATTTCCTTTTGAGAGACCAGAAATTCTTCTCCTTCAAAGTTATCAAATTCTCTAGTAAAAGATTTAAGGGCCTCATCTCCATGAGTTCTTATTTGAAAAATTATATCTTTTACCTTGCTACTTACCTCTTCACTTACGGAATTTCTTTTTGATAAGAAAGAATCAAAAATTTGGTTAAATTCGATATTCTCAGAATTGAGTTCCCTAAAATTAATCATTGGGTTAACGCATCGGATATTTCGTGAATTAATTTGGATCTAGTTTTTATAGAAGCTTTATTTGCAATCAATCTAGTAGAGATTTCTGAAATTACCTTTAGCTCTTCTAAACCATTTTCTTTTAAAGTTTTACCTGTATCTACTAAATCTATAATGGCATCAGATAATCCAAGTATAGGGGCAATTTCTTGAGCTCCATTTAGATATATCACTTCAGCCTGAATACCTATGGAGTTCATATATTTAGTAGAACTTTTGGGGTACTTTGTAGCGATCCTCAATCGGCTTGATCCCGAAAGTACATCTTTACGACCAGCTAGAGATAACCTACATTTTCCCAAAGATAAGTCAGATAATTCTACGAACTCTTCTTCTTCCTTTTCCATAAGTATATCTTTTCCGACAACTCCAAGATGTGCGGCACCTGAGGTGATATAAGTCGGAACATCCCATCCCCTAATAATTAAGACTTTCACTTCTGGATGTTCCGTATCAAGCAGCATCTTTCTTGATTTTTTTGGGTCATCCTTCAAGGCAAATCGTGTCTTCTGAAGACAAGGGATAAAATCTTCGTAAACTCTGCCTTTTGGCAATGCCAATATAAATGAATCTTCTTCTTTCATGACCTGCTTCAAGATATTCTTTCTATGTCAGCACCTAACATTTTTAACTTTTCTTCTATTCTTTCGTAGCCACGGTCAATGTGATAAATCCTATCGATAGTAGTTGCTCCTTCCGCAACTAAACCCGCTAAAACTAAGCTTGCCGATGCTCTTAAGTCAGTTGCCATAACTGGCGCCCCTTTTAACTTTTTTATGCCTTCAATAACAGCGGTATTTCCTTTGAGGAGAATATTGCCGCCCATTCTTGCTATTTCTTGTACATGCATGAACCTGTTCTCAAAGACTGTTTCTGTCACTGTCGAATTGCCCTGCGCTATTGCATTTAATGATACAAATTGGGCCTGCATATCAGTAGGAAAAGAAGGATATGGTCCTGTAGTAAGACTAATAGCCTTAGGTTTAGATTCATTCATGGCAATTTCAACCCAATCCTCTCCAGATGTGATTTCTGCTCCAGTAAGTTCTAATTTAGAAATTACTGAAGAAAGATATTCCGGCTTAGCTGATTTGATTTTTACCCTTCCTCCAGTCATAGCTACCGCTGTAAGGTATGTACCGACTTCGACTCTGTCTGGCATAACACTAAACGAAGCTCCATCAAGGCTTTCTACTCCCTCAATGGTAATGACGTCAGTCCCTGCTCCCTTTATTTTAGCTCCCATTGCAGCTAAACAATTTGCTAGATCTATTACTTCAGGTTCTCTAGCGGCATTCTCAATAACAGTAATCCCATCTGCCAAACATGCGGCCATAATTACATTTTCTGTCCCAGTTACACTCACAGGTTCAAATATTATCTTTGCTCCTTTTAAGCGACCATTTACCTTTGCTTTAATGTTTCCATCTTCGATATCTATCTCAGCTCCCATTGCTCTCATGGCATCAATATGAAGATTCACAGGACGACTACCTATCGCGCAACCGCCTGGTAAGGCAACAGTAGCTTGCCGAAATTTTGCTAACAAAGGTCCCAGAACTAATATCGAGGCTCTCATAGTTTTTACTAGTTCATAACGAGCATTAAGATTATGAATACTTGAGGTATCTACTTGAACTTCCATTTCATCGCTCAGCATCACATCAACACCCATGGAACCCAATAGTTCCAGCATTGTGGTTACATCATTCAAGTGCGGAAGATTCCCTACCTTTAAGGGAGAATCGGCTAGTAAAGAAGAAGCTAAAATTGGTAGAGCGGAATTTTTTGCGCCCGAGGCGTAGATTTCACCGTTAAGGGGTGCGCCTCCTCTAATGAGTAATTTATCCATCTAGACTGAAGCTACCCATTTTTCTATGACTATATCTATATCTTCCTGGTTTTTTTCCATCAGAGAATAAAATTGATTCCTAAAAATTAAGCCTAGATTCATGCCATTAATCTCAATATTTATTATCTTCCACTTTCCATCTTTATCAAGATACATGCTATATCTACCAGGATAAACACTTGAAGAAGTTACTATCTCTATATTCACTCTGGCCTTGGTCTTCGACTTCGAAGGACCCTCCGGAGGTAGTACATTAATTTTTTCATCCTTGAACTCAACAAGAGTACTTGCATATGTATCTAATAAACTACTCTCAAACGCTTCGGAAAATGCATACATTTGCTCCTCAGATGCTCTTTTTCCATATTTTCCCATTACATTTTTGGCTATTCTTTTAAAATCAACTATTGGGCTAAAAGCGTCGCTTATTTCCTTGGTAAAAAGTTCGGGATTATCTAGGAATAATTGATTCTTAGTTTGAATTATCTCAATAATATTATTGTGAGTTTTTTCGGCATATTCATGAGCAGATAACTGTTCTGCAGATGCCAAACCGCAATGAATTATTAATTTTACAATTACTAAGGTCTTTAGATAAGCAAATTTCATAAGAGATAAATATGATTTGATTAGTTTTGGCACTATTATACCATCTGCTAACAGTCAAACTTAAGACTAGAAATAAATATTATGATCATTGCAACATTTGCAATTGTACTTGGCATAGGACTGATATGGGTTAGTGCTGAAAAATTGGAGAAATATTCTGTCCTGACGGCAAAGCAATTTGGCTTTTCTCCTTTTTTTATAGGGTCAACGGTAATTGCGTTTGGTACCTCTGCTCCTGAGATGCTCACTACCTTCTTCGTGTCTCTAGAAAATAAAGGCTCAATGGTCATCGGAAATGTAATTGGTTCGAATGTTGCGAACTTATCACTTGTTTTTGGATCTATGCTTCTAATAATTTCTTTGAAAAAACTTAAAATTAGCCAAGATAAAAGTATAAAAAAGAATTTATTGATACTAATTATTTCTAGCTTACTGGTCTGGGTAGTTATAGCCACAGAACCATTCAATATTATCTCCTCCCTCATACTTCTTGGCGCCCTCTTCCTAGTAATATTATTTTGGTACAAAAACGGTGTTGCTGAGGAAGAAGAGCTGGAACACGATACCGAGCACAAAGGTGTAGCTTTCAAGCTCTTTATATCTCTTGTGTTTCTAGTCTTTGCAGCTTACTTAATCACATTTGGTGCAAATCAAATTTTAGATAAATTTAATCTGGGACAACTTTTTATTGGCTATACAGTTCTTGCAATTGGAACAAGCTTGCCGGAAATTGCTGCTTCTGTATCTTTGGCATTGAAAGGAAGATACGAGACAGTCTCTGGTACTCTCATTGGTTCAAATATTTTCAATGGGTTGTGCGTTCTAGCTATACCAGGTTTATTTATGAGGCCGGAAATGTCTGTCGGTTGGTCTTATTTGGAATGGTCTCCGCTTCTATTAATACTATTTGTAATCACTTTTATCTTTGCTTCTTATATTTTCCTGATAACAAAAAAAGATAGGATTGCTAGCGTATTATTGAGTTTATTATTCCTAAGTTCATACTTTATTTCCCTTTACTTTGCTTATTAGATAAATTTACGTTATGAAGAAACATAATTACCTTAAATCGGGAAGACGAACTATAAGAATAGAATCTAAAGGATTAGAAAAACTTGCTAAGACACTATCATCAGATTTCAATTTAGTTTGCGATGCACTCTTTCAAACGCAAGGAAAAATAATTACGCTCGGCATAGGTAAATCAGGACACATAGCCAAAAAAGTATCTGCTACTCTTTCAAGTACTGGTTCTCCATCGAGTTTTATAAATGCTGGTGAGGCTCTGCATGGAGACATTGGAGGAATAAATAAAAATGACTCAGTCATAATTTTTTCTCATTCAGGCGAAAGTGAAGAAATTATGAGTCTCATTCCTTTTTTAAAAAAAATAGGATGTGATGTTTTTTCAATAACTGGGTCAAAAGATTCTTTCATAGCAAGAAATTCTCAGGTCAGCTTGGATACAGGGATTTCTGAAGAAGCATGCCCATTGGATCTTGCTCCAACTACTAGCACCACAGCATCACTAGCTTTAGGGGACGCTATTGCCGTTGCTTTGCTAGAAGCCAAGAACTTCAAAAGTGATGACTTTGCAAAATCTCATCCGGGAGGAAAACTAGGTAAGAGGCTCATCACAACCGTAGAAGACTTGATGTCAAAAGGAAAAGACTTGCCTATTGTTTCTAAAGAAATGACCTTATCAGAAACATTAATTGAAATAAGTTCAAAAGGTCTAGGAGTGGCCTTAGTAATTGAAAAGAAAAAATTAGCAGGTATCTTTACTGATGGTGATCTCCGTAGAACCTTGAATAAGGTAAAAGATCCATTGAGTAAAAGTATAGATACATATATGACCAAAAAAACAAAAACGATTTTGGTAGATAAACTAGCCATGGAAGCATTAGAAATTATGCAAAAAAATAAGATATATTCTCTTGCAGTAGTAGATAAAAAAAATATGCCTGTTGGAATAATAAGAATGCATGATTTGATAGAATTTGGATTGGTTTAAAACGGTATATGCTCAAGATAGGTTTTCTGTTTTTAATCTCAATTTTCATTAATTGTCTTCACGCAATTGAACTCAATAATAATTCTAAGCTGAATTCTTTTATTTCAGAGCCTTTGTTTCTTTTTTTAAATTCAGAGCAACAGATTACTTTAGTTGGTGAAAAAGCTACTTTGATGAATAGTTTTGAATATTTGCTAGAAAAACCTGAATTAAAATTAAAAACAGATAAATTTTCAATAAATATCAAGGCTCTCAAGGCAGAGTTCAATAGAAACTCTAAATTTATTAATTTTAGAAATTCTGTAACTTTTAAAACCTTTTTTGAAAAAGAAATCTTGATTCAATCAGAGGAACTAACGCTTGATTTCAATAAACAAAAGTTAGCTAGTAATCTGCCTGTGTTTGCTTCAATAAATGGCGTTAGCGTAAACTCTCTTGGGATAGAGATTCTGCAACTCGAGGATGGCTTAAAAGCAGAATTCTATAAAGGAGAGATAAAAATAAAAACTAAAGATAATTTCCATAATGGTAGTGCCAATAAGATTTCGATCTTGCCAACTCTCAATGAGCTAGTTATGGATGGGAATGCTTACTTCGATCAAGATGGGTTGATTATTAAATCTGACACAATCCATTACAATCTCGAACAAAATAAGATAATAAAATCTTTAAACTCGAAGATAGAAAACCCTTTATGAATCTGACTGTAAAAAATATAGTAAAGTCTTACGACGAAAAGATAGCAGTTGATGATATTTCTTTTGAAGTAAGTAGTGGTGAAACTGTTGGAATTTTAGGTCCAAATGGTGCAGGCAAAACAACCCTCTTCTACATTATTGCGGGGCTAATTCGTAGCGATTCAGGTACGCTTTCTTTGTCAGAAGCCGAACTGAATGACAAATCAATATCTGAGAGAACTATAATGGGATTGTCATACTTACCTCAAGAATCCTCAATCTTTAGAGGTCTAAGTGTTCAACAAAATATATATGCCGCGTTAGAGCAAAGAAAGGATTTAGATAAAAAAGAGAAACAATCAAAACTTGTTGAATTGCTTGAAGAGTTCAACCTTAATCAGTTTTCTGAGACCCTTGGAATAAAGCTATCTGGAGGAGAGAGAAGAAGGACTGAAATAGCGAGATCTTTAGCTTCTAACCCTAAATTCATTCTTCTTGATGAGCCTTTTGCTGGAATTGATCCTCTAGCCGTATCAGATCTTAAAGATACTATTCGAAGCTTAAATGCCCAAAACATAGGTGTTTTAATAAGTGATCACAACGTAAGGGATACTATGCATATTTGTTCAAAAGTTCTTGTAGTAAATCAAGGCAAGATCATAGCTAATGGAAAACCTTCAGAAATTTCTCAAAATGATCTTGTTAAAGAGGTCTATCTTGGACAAAACTTTTTAGCTGACTAGTGAAACAAGGCTTAAAACAGAAGCAGAGACTTGCCCTTAATGTAACCGCCTCTCTAGGCAATCAAATAAAATTACTTTCTCTAACTGGATTTGAAATAAGCACGAAGCTTAATGAGCTCATAAACGATTATTTTGAAGAAGAAGATAAGAAAGTCGCTCATTTTAGAGACGAGTATCTGATTGATAAATATAAAAATATCCTAAATCAAGGTGATTACTTAAATACCCTCACTGAAGAAAGTGAGTCTGATCTTCAAAAGCAACTCCTCGATCAGCTTGAGATAGCTCCCTTAAATGAAATTCAATCTTTGGTTGGCCAATTCCTTATAGATTCAGTGGAAGCAAATGGTAGATTAGATCCGCAGCTTAACTTTGAAGATATAAAGGAAATTGTACTCGTTGATTTTGGTAAATCTGTATCTGATAAATATATTGAAGATGTGCTTGGGCTCATTCAAAATTTTGAACCGGTGGGTTGTGCTTATAGAAATATTAATGAATCTTTGACTGTACAAATAGAAAATTTAGAAATAAATGCCAGCGAAAAATTGGATCTACATGAAAATCTGCAGAGTCTAGTTCAAGAAAAAATTGAACTAGATAAAATTTCAGAAAAAACAAAAAATAATCTTAGAAAGCTTTCTTTGAATCCAGCAGGATATTTCGGTGAGACATCTCAGAATTATGTCAGACCTGATGTTCTTGCTATAGAAGATCAAAATACATGGTACGTATCTCTAAATGATGATTTCATGTCTAAGGAGTTATTGCAGGCAATCAATGACAAGATTGATTCATCTAATTCTGCAAATAGGTACGATTCAAAATCTTTTCTGAAAGGGCTCGAGAGGAGACAACAGACTCTCTTAGTTGTAACGGAATATCTTGTCGAAGCTCAAAGTAATTTTCTAAATGGCTCATCAGGAAAAAGAGCAATTTCGAATAAAGAGATTTCTGAAAATCTGAATATTAGTCAATCGACTGTTTCAAGGATTGTCCGCAATAAATACCTTCAATTGCCTGACAGATTAATTCTACTCAAAGATTTACTAGAGAAAAGGGTCAATAAACACAAAGAAGGTGCAGATGTTACAAGTGATGACTTAAAGTTTCTTCTGAAAACGATAATTGAAAATGAAGACAAATCTTTTCCTTACAGTGATGAGTTTATAAGGCTCGAATTGGAAAAAAAATTCAAAGTAACCTTAGCAAGAAGAACTGTAGCAAAGTATAGATGTGACCTTAAGATTCCTTCATCTAAGAAAAGAATTACACAATAAATTAATTGGTCGATTCTTCAAACCAACCGTTAAATACTGTTTTTGGTTCGTTCAAAGTGCCTTTAACTGACCAAGAACCAGAGCTTAATTGGTCTAGGTTCCTTTCAAAGGCCTTACCTGCAATGTACACAACTCCTGCTGTCAAAGGGCCACCCAGCAAAAGGGCATAGGCAGGAAGATATTCACGTAGCGGTAAAGTCATGACTACTCCTAAATCAAGAGCGTACAAGTCTCCGTTTTTATCTCTTTGAATATTTCCTTGCCATTTAAATTCACTAGACCCACTTCTAAATATCATTGGAGAATTTATAGTTATTAGATTAGGAGTTATATTCAACTTTCCTTTAACAGAATCAGCACTAAACCCGGATTTATAAAGCTTTCTAAAATCAAGGTTAGTCACTTTCTCGAAAGAGTCTGTTACGTTAAAAATGTTGACCAATCTTAGTAAATTATTGGGAGTTTGTAAGTCTCCTTTATTTTCTATCAACAATCCTTCTATTTCTAAATTCAAGTCACCTCTAAAGTTTTTGTAATTCAATTTCCACGGCAAAGACGACCAGACTAAATTGGTTTCAGCATAAATAGTATCCATCTCAAAATTGGGCTCAATACCGAACTGCAAAAAGCCTTTCTCGGGTGAACCTGAATAAATTTTTGATTCTAAATTAGTTTTCCAGCCAGTACCTTCTTTAGAAATAGATAATCTGGAGATGCCATTACTATTTTCTGTTAAACCCCACTTTCCATAAGCGCCGTTAATATTTTCAAAAATTATTGATGATTCTGAAGGTTCCAATTTAAAAGCCCAGTTACCGTAATCATGTGAATTAAGAACCAAAGAATTTATATTGAATTCTAACTTTTGATTGAGATTATTATAAATATCTAAAAAGAATGAACTATCGTTAGTTTCGGTAAAGTTGAAATTAACTTTCTTGAGGTCTATCAAAGGGGCTAGAGCAGTTAATCTGGGTAAGTAAACTTTTCCTTCAATGTTTTTATTATCTATTTCTAGTGCTAAGTACTTATCTGAAATTTTAGAATTTACAATCGTCTCAGAAAATAAAAAGTCTGAGACCAGCATTTCTTTGATTTTTAAATTTTTAATTTCTATAGATGGTGCACGGCCTTCTCCGGACAGATCTATGAAAGATAACAAAGATAAATCGAGTCTGGGAATACTACCTATCAAAAATAATTTATCGCTTTCTATGCTTATGGTTTGTTTCTTTTTTCCTGCAATAACGAATCCCTCAACACCCCTATCCAAGAAATGTAACTTTCCTCTAAATGCATCTCCATATCGAAATTGTAATTTTGAAAATTGACTATTGAAGAAAGGATAATAATCAAGATTAAAATGGATTTGCTCGCTGGTCTCTTTATAAAATGGGGAAGGTAAATTGATCTCTGTGCCAGATAAGTTAGAAGAGATCTGAATGTATGTTTCCTGAATATCTCGACCCTTAATTAAGGAAGGGATTGCTAATTTAAAGGAGCTAATTGAAGATCCGGAAATCTTGTTTCTAATTTTTTTTGGCAATAAATTTCTAAATCTTAGGGAGGTATTAGAGCTAAAGAACGTGTAATCATTTCCAGAAAGTTCAGAATCTAAATCGAACACTAATGGAATGGAATTAAGCTTTAATGAAATAAATCCAGCATCAAAGCCTTTGCTACTATTGTAGTTAAAAGAGGAAAAAATATTATTTATATTGAGGCCCAGACCTTCCGCTTTTAAATTACCATCTTCTATCTCGCTTACAACCTCCAATGATGATTTGGAATCCAAAAGATGAATATTTTTCTTCAAAGGAGTTTTAAATGTAAAATTTGTCTTGTGCACTCCGTTAACTTCATCTGCACTGAAATTATTTTCGCCAAATAATCTTATCAAAGTATTAAATGGACCTTCAGATTCTCCGGTTATATCTAAAATTAAACCTGAGGAGCCTCTATAAGTCTCGTACTTGGCAGATACCTCAGAATCTAAAAATTCACCTTTATTTAATTTTCCCTTAACAGCAAAATCATTTATATTTAATTGGGTTTTAACATCCGTTATTGAATAACCATTGATATCGAGACATATATCCTCGCCAAAGGCTTGTAGACCGAAAGATCCAGAATTATCAATATAAATACCATCTCCAGGTAATCTTAAGATTATGCTTGTGTCTTCGAAAGAGCCACACTTAATTAAGTCCTTTATTGCAGATTTTGTAGTTGATAGATAGTTGGTGTTTGGAAACAATGCCAAAGCGGATTTATCACTTATCAGATTAGTTTTAACTCTTAAATCGATATTACCAATACCACTTGTTGGAATAGAAGAAAATGCAACACGCCCTTGTAATTTCTGATTTTCAAGAACACCAACAAATTGAGAAGGAAAGATTTCAAAATTTTCTTTAGATATCCTCAATTCGATTAAAGATTTAAAATTATTTAATTTTAGGTCCTTGTCTAAGTATTTTTTTGAGGATATACCTAATGATGGGCTATCTAATATCAATCTACCCTTCTCTTTACCCAAGGAGAACTGTCCTGATAAGCCCTCTAGGTCAAAAGATTCATTTTTGATTCCTAAATTTAGTAGAGTTGAACGAAGTATTTCCTCATTGTTTTCTAGATTGATGACTGAATTTTTTAAAATACCACTCAGAGTGAATGGAAGAGAATTATTGATATTTTTAATTATAAATTTTGGAAATTCATCTTTAGATAAATTTATATCTGTAATTGTTATTTTCTTTTCATTTTTAGATAAATGAAGAAAGAAATCAGGAATTTTTAAGCGAGTATCGTTGTTTATGAATGAGGTAACCTGAACAGATACTTGATTTGAGTCCTTAAGCTTAAAACTAGAATTAAAAGATTTAATGCCGAAAATATCTTTATCAAGATTAAAGTCCAAATTTCCCTTGAGATTTAAGGCTTTATTGTTAAAAAAATTGAAACTTATGTATGTTTGAATCTCAATACTAGACTCACATTTATCACAAAAATTTTTTAACAGGTTTCTGTCTAAAGTAAATTTATTAGCTTTCACAAAGCCTTTAAAAAATGGACTGCCAGAATCAGAACTAGGTAGCAATCCAATCTCTAATTCATCGCCCTCATCATCCCGCATAGTTAACAGAAGACTTAGTCCATCATTTATTGCAAAGGAATTTAAATCAACTCTTATGTAATTTGCAGTTTCAGAAAACCTTACATTGAGATCTTTTATATTGAGCTCCTCAATATTTTTAAGAAAATCAATCAAACCAAGAATATTACTTTCCTGATCTGAAGTTTGGTTATCAACAGTTAAATTTGAAATATTTAATTTAGATATAAAATTCCTATTGAGTAAGTTGGCTATAGAAAATTCTATTGTTACTTCTTTTAACGCTACATTTTGTGCGTTAGTTTCTATCATTAAATCCTCAATAATTACCGAAGGATATATCGGATGCCAATTCACTTCTGCGAGAGCAAAGGAGGAATCAGTTCCAAAAGAGGTTTTTATCAAAAAGGAATAAAAACCCTTTTGGGTTGTCGCTACAGACAAAGAAAATATAACAATGATATAGATTGATATTATCCATAGTAATGAGGAGAGTAATTTCTTCACAAGATACCTATAGCTTTATTTTTCTTCTTCTAAGTTCTCTCAATAAATAGAACGAAGGAGTCCAAAAAATAGATGATACCAAAGCAAAAAGGAAGGTATTGGCTAGATAAAAGCTATCTGAAATATTTAATCCAATAGTTACGTCATAAAAATCAAAAGCAAATGCTATTTTAAATATGAAGAATAGAAAAAATAAGACTACAGATTGTTGCCAAAGGGGGGAAACTCTAAATTGATAGAAAAAACGTTGACAGATATAAGTAATCAAGACAAACAATAATCCATGTAGTCCGAAAACAGAACCATTCAATAAATCTACTATCAATCCAAAAAGTAGGGCTTCAAAAATACCTACTTTGTCTGGCAAAGCCATATTCCAATAGATTAAAGCTAACAAAACAAGCAGTGGCTTCCATTGCATTACTGTTTCAGGAAAAAGGTAAACATCCAGAATAAGTGCAAATACTATGGATAAGTAAATCCATGCTCTGTTTTTATTTATTTTATTTCGCATGGATCAAAAAATAGTCTCTATTGATAGGAGTTGAAGAAAATGAAACCTCTATTTTTAAAAACTCACTATCTACGGGATCACTTATAGAGACTACCTCACCTACTAATAGCCCTTCAGGAAAGACTTCACCTAGACCTGAAGTATATATTTTTTCTCCTTCCAAAAACCTAGCCGTCTTTTTAATAAACTTTAATTCACCCTTCCGTCCTAACCCCATGCCACTCAGAGAGGCGTGCAAGGATGATTCTCCGGATACTATCGGTATAGAAGACCTAACATCTTGAACTAGCATTACTTCAGCAGATAAAAATCCTAGATTATTTATTCTGCCTACGAGTCCCTGCTCTGATAAGACAGCATCATTTATTGTAATGTTTTGTCCTTGATTTATATCAAGGACAAGTAACGGTTGATATTCATTAGATGATAGGAAGTTTTTTTTGGAAATCAGAAATCTATCCTTATCTATACTCGCAGAAGACCACAAAGAATTGAGTTTATTGAAATCAATAGATAATTTTTCTAAAGATTTGTTAATTGCCTCTAGTCTAAGATTCTCTTGCTCTAAAATTTCAACTTTTTCGTCTAATGTTTGCCTTGATGAAAAAAAAGTCGTTGAGATCTCCATTAGATTACCAGGAATTCTTGTGAGCAAGGTCACAGGCTTTATTAAGTCATAGCTTAGTGACCTTAGATAAGCTCCCGAACCATATTTAATATCCGTAAGCATGAGAAAAAGACAAAAAATTACAGCAATAATAACCCTTGAAGGTTTCATGGCTGGAATGGCAAAAATAGCTTCGCTACTTATGTTGGATACTTTATGTTCCCTTTTGAGCATATATAAATGATACTCAGAGAGTGTTAAGAAAGATATCTTAAAGTTCTATTCTGTAGAAAGAAGGTCAATATCGTATTTGTCCATAATCTCCAGCGCGCTACCTCCACCTTTCGCAACACAAGTCAAAGGATCCTCTGCAACTATCACGGGTAAGCCGGTCTGGCTTGATATTAATACATCCAGATCTCTAAGCATGGCACCTCCTCCAGTAAGCACAATACCTCTTTCACTAATATCTGCGCTAAGTTCTGGAGGTGAGGCCTCTAAAGCTGTCCTGATTGCCTGAATAATTGCAGATAAAGGTTCAAGCATAGCGTCATAGGCTTGTTTACTGTTCATAGTAAAGGTAATTGGAATACCTTCAGCTAAATTTCTCCCTCTTACCTCCATCTCAATTACTTCTGAATCAGGAGAAGCGGTGCCAATGACATGTTTTACTTTCTCTGCAGTGGCGTCTCCTAGTAAGACTCCTTGGTTTCTTCTTACATAAGAAATTATGGATTCATCAAGTTTATCTCCTCCAACTTTAAGTGAATGAGCGTAAACGACTCCATTTAAGGCAAGAATAGCAACCTCTGTTGTTCCTCCACCGATATCAACAACCATTGATCCACTTGCTTCCTCTACTGGTAATCCAGCCCCGATAGCAGCGGCCATTGGCTCCTCTATTAGACGGACTTCTCTAGCACCTGCTTTGAGAACTGATTCCCGTATCGCTCTTCTTTCAACTTGAGTAGATTCACAAGGTACACATACCAAGATTCTAGGACTAGGTCTTACAAAACTATCTTCATGGACTCTTTGTACAAAATGTTTAAGCATTTCCTCTGTTACTTGAAAGTCAGCAATCACACCATCTTTCAATGGTCTTATGGCAGTAATATTGCCAGGCGTCCTTCCAAGCATCTTCTTAGCTTCAGCTCCAACCGCAACAACTGTTCTTTGGCCCTGATTGTTTCTAATTGCCACCACCGAAGGCTCATCAAGGATAATTCCTCTTTCTTTCACATAAACAAGAGTATTGGCTGTACCCAAGTCGATGGACAGGTCATTTGAGAACAAACCTCTTAATCTTTTTAACATTTATATACCTACGAGAATTGCTTTGATATCGTTTAATGGTAACTCTAGCAACAGCATTGTTTTTGAGCAAGCTACAATGTGCTACATTACGCATCTTTTTTATAGGAATATCCAACATATGGCTCTTAGTGATCAAGAATTAAAGGAAATAGCATATCTGGCTCGTATAAATGTTAATGAAGAATCTCTGACATCGTTAAAGAAAGAATTAGAAGATATTTTAGGGCTATTTGAAGAACTTAATGAAGCTGACACTTCTCAAATTAGTGCTATGTCTCATCCTTTAGATTTGTCTCAGCCCACACGTAAAGACGAAGTAACTGAAGAAAATCTTCGGGAAGAACTACTAAAAAATGCACCTTCAGTGAAATCTGGTCTGTTTTTGGTACCTAAAGTTATTGACGGAGATAATTAAAATGGATTTACATAAACTATCTCTAAATCAGCAACTTAATGGACTAAAAGAAGGAGATTTCACATCAACAGAGCTTACTTCTCATTATTTAGACAGGATCTCTAAGCTAGATAAGGAACTAAATTCATTTATCACAGTTACAGAAGATCAAGCACTCTTGCAGGCTGAAGCTGCGGATAAGCGATACAAGGAAAAAAGTAATTTAGCTCTCGATGGGCTACCAATTGCACATAAAGATATTTTTTGCACAAAAGGTGTGCTTACGACTTGCGGCTCGAAAATGTTATCTAACTTTGAAGCTCCCTACTCTTCGACTGTTTACGAAAAATTAGACAATGAAGGTATGGTTATGTTGGGCAAAACTAATATGGATGAATTTGCTATGGGTTCGTCAAATGAAACAAGTTATTTTGGTCCGGTTAAAAATCCATGGGACACTGAATATGTTCCTGGAGGGTCATCTGGCGGCTCAGCTTCTTGTGTCTCTGCTGAACTAGCACCTGTAGCCACTGCAACAGATACAGGAGGGTCAATCAGGCAGCCTGCTTCTCTATGTGGATTGACTGGAATTAAACCAACATATGGAAGAGTTTCGCGATATGGAATGATTGCTTTTGCCTCAAGCTTAGATCAAGGTGGAGTTGTTGCAAGGTCAGCAGAGGATGCAGCATTGATACTTGAAGCCATGTCAGGTCATGACTCAAAAGATTCCACAAGTCTTAAGTTAGACAAACCTGACCTAACAAAAGGACTCGATGACTCGATCAAAGGAATGAAAATAGGTCTTCCGAAAGAGTTTTTTGCGCAGGAAATGCCTGCATATATTGAGAAGTCTATAGAAGAGGCTATAGAGGTCTATAAAAGCTTAGGAGCTGAAGTTGTTGAAGTCTCTCTTAGTAATATTAATCTTTCTCTCCCAATTTACTACATTATTGCCCCTGCCGAATGCTCTGCTAACCTTTCTAGGTATGATGGAGTCAGATATGGGTATAGATGCGAAAATCCTAAAGATATAGAAGACCTTTACATGAGAACTAGAGAGGAAGGATTTGGAAAAGAGGTAAAGAGAAGAATACTGATCGGAACTTATGCTCTATCTGCTGGATACTATGATGCTTACTACTTAAAGGCGCAAAAATGTAGACAATTAGTAGCTAACGATTTTTCGGAGGCTTTTAAAAGTGTTGATGTTATTCTTTCTCCAACTACTCCAGGTACATCCTTCAAATCTGGTGAAAAAACTGATGACCCCATCGAAATGTATTTACAAGATATCTTTACGATTCCTGCTAATCTGGCAGGCTTGCCTGGGTTATCTGTTCCCTGCGGAGAATATGAAGGGCTACCATTAGGAATGCAATTAGTTGGTAACTCACTTGAAGAAGCCAAGCTATTACAGTTTGCTCACTCTTATCAATCAAACACTGACTGGCATAAGAAAATGCCAAATATTTAAGATGAAAAATTTTTCAGAAGATTGGGAAGCGGTAATCGGATTAGAAATCCACGTACAGTTATCTACAAAATCTAAGCTTTTTTCTGGAGCGAGTACAGACTTTGGTGCTTTACCTAACACTCAGGCCTGTAATATTGACCTGGCGCTTCCAGGTGTTTTACCAGTCCTTAATGAAGAAGTACTTAAAATGGCTATTAAATTGGGTAAAGCACTCAATGCAGAAATAAATAGTCCTACAAGTTTCGCAAGAAAAAATTACTTTTATCCTGATTCTCCAAAAGGCTATCAGATTAGCCAAATGGATAAACCAATTGTTGAAACTGGATATTTGGATATAGAAACTGAACAGGGAAAGAAAAGAATAGGAGTGACAAGGGCACACCTTGAAGAGGATGCTGGAAAATCTCTTCACGACGATTTTGAAGGGCAATCAGGAATTGACTTAAATAGAGCCGGTACGCCTCTCTTAGAAATAGTGTCGGAACCAGAGATTAATTCGCCTCAAGAAGCAGTAGCATATTTGAAATCTATACATTCAATTATTCGATATCTAGATATATCTGATGGAAATATGGCCGAAGGTTCTATGCGATGTGATGCTAATGTCTCTGTTAGAAAGAAAGGTGAAAAAGATCTAGGAATAAGAACAGAAACAAAAAATGTTAATTCCTTTAGATTTGTTGAAAAAGCAATTCAATATGAAATAGAGAGACAAATACATGAAATAGAATCAGGAAATAAAATAACACAAGAAACACGCTTATATGATTCACAAACAAATACAACTCGTCCCATGAGATCTAAAGAGTTTGCTAATGATTATAGATACTTTCCGGAACCAGACTTGTTGCCTATTAATCTTGATAAAAGTTTTATAGACGAGGTAATGGCTACAATGCCAGAAATGCCTTCAGAAAAGAAAGAAAGATTTATTTCTGAATTTGGTCTTAGCGCATATGACGCCGAACTCTTAGCAGCTGATAAAGATTTAGCAGACTTTTTTGAAGATGTTAATGCTGTCTCAAAATCGCCAAAATTAAGTGCTAATTGGATAATGGGTGAACTATCAGCTGAATTAAATAATGAGAACTTAACTATCAGGGAGTCAAAAGTTTCTTCGAATAAACTTGGTCAATTGATATTGAGAATAGAAGACGGAACTATCTCAGGAAAAATAGCAAAAGAAATATTTGAAAAATTATGGTCTTCTGATAATGAAGTGGACGAAATAATACAAAGCGAAGGACTAGAGCAGGTTACTGATGATAAAGAAATAGAAAGTATAATTGATGAGGTTATAAACAATAATCCAGAACAGCTTGAACAATACAGATCAGGTAAAGATAGGCTATTTGGTTTTTTTGTTGGTCAAGTAATGAAGGCTTCGCAAGGTAAGGC
>Ga0208130_1000694_pt1 | contig 17102 bp, 15 predicted proteins | sample ETNtaG_31_FD_185771 | JGI IMG/M metagenome (GOLD analysis project Ga0208130, IMG submission 185771) | Marine microbial and viral communities from oxygen minimum zone, Eastern Pacific Ocean - ETNP201310SV78 (SPAdes) (version 2) | ecosystem: Environmental > Aquatic > Marine > Oceanic ...
CATGCTGCGAAAGATTTCGGGGAAAACCTAATAGAGACTGGGCTAGAAAAAGTAATTTTTTGATTGTTGGATCTTTATAATCGAGTTTCGCATCACTCAGCTGGTCTTTCAGGTTACTGCCCCACCAGTAGATAGATTTTGATAAATGATCTAATAATTTACTGCTCAGACCTAAAGCCATACCAACATCTTTTATCGCACTTCTGGAACGATAAGTTGTAATACTAGCTACAATCCCAGCTCTCTCTCTTCCGTATTTGAAATATATATACTGAATAACTTCTTCTCGTCTATCACTCTCGAAATCTACATCAATATCGGGGGGTTCGTTTCTTTCTTTGGAAAGAAATCTTTCAAAAAGTACTTCAACTTTTTCAGGATCAACTTCGGTAATACCAAGGCAATAGCAAACTATCGAATTTGCGGCAGAGCCTCTTCCTTGACAAAGTATGTTCTGCTTTCTTGCGAATAAGACGATGTCATAGACGGTTAAAAAGTAATGCTCGTAATTAAGAGATTTAATAAGTCGTAATTCATGCTCAATAATTTTATGTGCCTTTTCACTTATACCTTCAGGCCAACGTTGCTCTATCCCTATCCGAGTCAATTTACTTAACCACTCATAAGCTGTGTATCCAGAAGGGACCAACTCCTTTGGATACTCATAGGTCAACTCATCCAATGAGAAAGAGCACTTTTGAGCAATTTGTATGGTTGATTCCATAAGTTTTTTTGGAAATAACTTCCTGAGGGTATTGCGTGGGCGCAAGAATCTCTGCCCATTGCTCTCTATATCAAATCCGAGCTCATTAATTTTTTTAGTTAAACGAATAGCCGTTACGGTATCTTGTAGTACACGACGCTCACAATCATGCATGTAAACACCACCAGCTGCGCATAGCGGTATTTGTAATTCATCTCCTAATTTTTCTAAAACCCGAAGCTTATATCGATCATCACCTCGAAGTAGTAATTCAGCTGCAATCCAGAGGTTTTTATTAAACTTTATTTTCAACCATGATGCTTCTTCAGCTAGCGCTTTGTATTTCTTTAGGACATCAGGTATCCATAGAACAACACAATCTGCCAGTATGAATTGTTTGATGGATAACTTATCAATCGAATAACTTCCTTTTTTAGCTTTCCTACGAGCATGAGTAATAACATTGCAAATCTGACTATAGCCTCGCTTATTCTCTGCTAATAAAACAAGGTGACACCCCTCTTTTAATATAAACTCACTTCCTATTATGAGTTTTATATTAAAATTCTTAGCTGCCATATGAGCTCGCACAATCCCACTAACTGAACATTCATCAGTAATAGCGATGGCTCGATAACCCAGTTCATTAGCTCGTTCGACAATTTCTTCCGGGAAAGATGCTCCTCTTAAGAAGCTGAAGTTAGTAATGCAATGTAACTCGGCATAATCTTGGTATTCTAGCTCTACAGATAGTTTGGGGTATGTCTTAATTTTCTTTGGGGTGAGTAGCTCCATAATAGAGGTCTAATATACTGTATAAATATACAGTATATTAGACCTCTATTAAACACAACAAATTTCCTCATAAAAACCTCTGATTTAAGAAATTGCTTTATCGGTGGGCGTAAGTACTTTTAAAAGCACTTTTTTAGTGCAAATTTATGTAACAACTACTGATGACTGGCTAATAAAACCACCGAAATGAAAGAAAATCTTGTATTTCGGAATTTTGGCTCACTTTTTGCTGCTATCTAAATACAGCAGAAATTTCTGCTCTAATTTCTAGAATTAACTAAGGGATCAGACACATTATGAAAACAAAACTTACTTCGCTGGCTTTAGCGAGCTTACTAATGTCTTCCGGGGCCACATACGCAGAATGGAGCGCTAACGTAGGCGTTACCAACAACTACCTCTGGCGGGGTTTGACGCAATCGATAAATGAACCAGCTATACAGGGCGGCATAGACTACGCCAGCGATAGTGGTTTTTACGTAGGCACTTGGGCATCTAACGTGTCATATGATTCAGACGATGCGTACTCATATGAGCACGACATGTATTTCGGTTATGCATGGGAGGCAGGTGGCGTTTCGTATGACTTAAGCTATCTTTACTTCAACTACGATGAAAATGCAGGCTATGACTTCGGTGAAGTCACTGCAGCTATTGGTTATGGAAATTTTAGTGCCTCCATTTCACTCCTAACTAACGCCGAACCTGACGAAGGACCTGGTGAAGATTTTGGTTTCGCGAAGGCATCTTACACTTCCCTTGATTACGCCATACCACTAGACAGTGGAGCTGAAATTGGACTTCACGCTGGTTTCCACGAGGGTGATTTCATGTATTCATTTAACGGCGCTACCGATGACTACTGGGACTACAATATAAGTATCGCGAAAGATGGCTTTTTCGCTATGGTTAGTATGACAACTCTCGGTGATGATGATGATAATGATGGTATCGAGGACTATGCAAGCATGTCTGCCAGAGATAACGATGAAGTAAAATTTGTAGTGGGGTGGAGCACTGACTTCGAGTTGTAGTGAGCTGAAACAGTGACCTCAAACTACCTGATCGATTATATAAAACTAGCAAAAAAGCCACCCTGCAAAAGGGTGGCTTTTTTATTTTCAGTATATCTAACTCTCAGCTGGACTTCCTAGAATATAATCTCTGGTCGCCTCTAACGCTGCCCTCCGACTTTCAAAGAACATATCGTCCGATACACTTCCTTCCTGCAAACCAAGTACAACTTTTTTTACGTCTGGATTCATGCCAGAAATAAAAATTTTCTTGTTAGAACCCACTGCATCCTCACTTATTGTCGCGACTGCCCTTGCAGCCGATACATCCAGGAAAGGCATTTCAGAGAAATCCATAATTAGTGCTGTGCTATTTTTTGTTTTTTCCCTTACATGATGACCTAGATCTGCGGCGGCACCAAAACTCAGCGGCCCATTGAAGTCAAAAAGAGTTACACGGTCAGATACAGTATCCAGAATTTCTTTTTCTTCAGAGGATAGCACTGAATTTGACTGAGACGATTGGTCTACGACTTTAGCCAGCTGTAAATCAGCTATCTGCTTAACAAAAGCCAAAGACGCTAGCACGACTCCCGCGACCACAGCTGTTATAAGATCTACAAATACCGTGAGGGTTAGGACCAGAGCCATTAGAACCAAATCCCATCGCGGCCCCTTATGTGCTCTCTTTAAATACGCGAGGTCTACAATGTCGTAACCAACTTTTACGAGTATCCCTGCGAGAACCGAGTGAGGGATCTGGGCCGCAAGTGGACCTAACGAAATCACTATAGCAAATAGCAACAAGCTATGTACCATCCCCGATATTTTAGTTTGACCCCCCGTCCTAATATTGACAACGGTTCGCATCGTGGCCCCAGCACCAGGTATCCCGCCAAAAAATCCAGCGAAGACATTGCCGATGCCCTGTCCGACCAACTCTTTGTTAGAGTTATGTTTTGTTCGAGTCATATTATCTGCAACAAGGGAAGTCAGGAGGCTATCAAGAGATCCAAGAAGCGCTAATACGAAAGCCGCTTCTAGGACTACAACTATGGTTTCTGCACTGAACTCTGGAAAAACAAAAGAAGGTAGCCCCGTAGGGATATCACCTAAGATCGGAGCTCCAGAGATAAAAAGACTTAACACTGTTCCTATTATAAGTGCCGCAAGGGGAGGCGGGACTATCTTTGCCAGTTTTGCCGGCCAGTTAAAAACAATAAACAGTGTCAAAAGACCTAAACCCAATGCAACCCAATTAGGGTCTAAGACCGCACTAGGAATAGCTGCTAGCGCCGGAATGGTGCCACTGCCCAAAGGTTCGTGACCAAACAAGCGACTCGTTTGCAAGGCAATAATTATGCACCCGATTCCACTCATGAACCCTGAAACAACTGGATATGGAACAAGTTTAATGTACTGCCCGAGCTTCAAAACTCCAAAGGCGACTTGAATAAGCCCGGCGAGCACAACTGTTGCAAAAACTAGGCTAGGATTACCACTCAGAGCACTAAATACGCCAGCAAAGACGACAATCATTGGCCCCGTGGGTCCTGAGATTTGTGAACCAGTTCCCCCAAAAAGAGCTGCGAAGAAACCAACGATAATCGCACCATACAATCCGGCGATAGGCCCAGCGCCAGATGCTTCTCCAAAAGCAAGTGCTAGAGGTAAGGCAACTACCCCAGCTGTGAGTCCACCAAATAAATCTCCTCGAAGATTATCAAGCCTTAGTCCCAACATTTTTCTCTCCGTCCAGAAAAGGGCTGTAATTCTAATTGGATTCTCACGATAGGAATATTGCTATATTAAGGAATTCGTTATAGATTTTATCTATACATGATCATTCGGAACAAAAAGGACAGTCATCCTGCATGGATAATCTAAACGATATTTCCTTAAAACAGCTGCAATACTTTGCTGCAGTCACAGAGTATGGAAGTTTTAGGCAAGCAGCTTTTCGACTGGGAATAACCCAACCCACTCTGAGTAATCAAATCGCCATCATGGAGAAAGCACTAAAAATCCACTTGTTTGAGCGGACTCGTAAAGGAATTAACGTAACTCCCCAAGGCCGCGAGTTACTCCTGAGCGCACGAAGGGTTTTAGAGGAGGCTCAAGGGTTTATATCACAATCCGCGATATTGTCTGGAGGGGGCATAGGAACTTTTAGGCTGGGTGTAACGCCAACCTTAGGCCCTTACCTGCTACCCCATATTTTGACCCCCATACACAATAAATACTCAGATCTTAAGCTTTATGTCAGGGAAAATGCGCCTAGCGAATTGGAAACTGGGCTCATCAATGGACAGCACGACCTTATCCTTACCACACTGCCAATCATGTCATCCGAGCTTGTAGTTGCTCCCCTTTTCAGAGAACCTATTAAACTTGCTCTGGCTCGTGATCATCGACTAGCTGATCGACTAACAATTAATCGAGAAGACTTACTGGGCGAGCCAGTCCTTACGATAAGCGAACATCATTTATTTCACAGACAAATAACAGAACTTTGTGAACAAGTTGGAGCTCACGTACTGAGGGACTACGAAGGAACAAGCTTAGACACATTACGGCAAATGGTCGTAATGGGCATGGGCGTGGCGTTTCTTCCCGCTTTGTATGCGAAATCAGAGATCAGAAACGAAGAAGAGTTGCGTGTCGCTGACGTTGCCGGCATCAATGTCGTTAGAAATCATGCCTTGGTTTGGAGAAACACTTCGCCAGCGAGTAGCTTCTACAGACAACTTTCCGAAGAAATTAAATCAATGATAGAGACCAATTTAGCTTCTGATATACTTCCGGCTAGTCGGAAACCAAATCTCAGGAAGACGATTACATCGAACCACTAAGATGGTCGAAAATTCTAATTCTTTGGTTCTATTTTAAGAATAAAAACAATGAGGCATACATGCGACTTCTTCTACAAATTACACTTTCTATAATTCTTTTTATTTTCGATGCGTCCCATACAACAATAGCATCTGAGCTTTCATGGCCGCAAAATGAAACTACTCCAACTGAATCTGGTTTTTCAGAGTCTGGGATTGAAAAGTTGGATGATGCAATGCGGCAAATCGTGGAGAATCAAGATGTCGCTGGAATGGTTTGGATGCTTGCTAAAGATGGTAACGTAGTTACGTTTGAAAGTTCTGGTTTTGCAAGACTTGAAGATCAAACTCCGATGCAAAAGGACACTTTATTCCGTATTTATTCAATGACAAAGCCGGTCACTGGCGTTGCTCTTATGATTTTATATGAGCAGGGCTTGTGGAAGTTTGATGACCCTATCAGTAAATTTATACCCGAATTCAAAGAACTCCAGGTAATGGAATCTTTTGATGAACAGAAAACCAACCTTGTACCTATGGATCGTGAACCGACCATGCGCGAACTACTTAACCATTCTGCGGGGTTTGGCTATGGGCTTAGGGGTGACGATCCTGTTAACAGGGCATATAGACAGAAGCAAGTGCTTGCCTCAAAAGACCTGGATGAGTTAATCAATAAAGTTGCGGAAATTCCATTGCTTTCCCAGCCAGGAGAGCAATGGTACTACTCTGTTGCGGTCGATCTCCAGGGTTACATTGTCCAAAAGCTCTCCGGGATGAAATACGGCGAGTTCTTAGAGAAGCATATTTTCAAGCCTTTAAAGATGGCTGACACTGGTTTCTTTGTTAAAAAAGAGGATCAGCCCAGGTTTGCAGAAATACACAGCTGGGACTCTGAACGCAATCGACTCACACAACGACCGCATCGTAAAGACCGGCCCAGTTATTTAGATCCAAATCGCTTGGAGTCCGGTGGTGGTGGACTCGTTTCCACAGCTCATGACTATGCTAGGTTTCTTCAAATGCTCGTCAATGAGGGATCCCTGGAGGGTGCAAAAATCTTAACTCCAGAGTCTGTAAGAATTATGCGGACCAATAGCCTAAGAGACGAACTAGACATCCGCGGGGGGCTTAATCGCCCTGGACAGGCTGGTATCGGGTTTGGTGTTGATTTTGCGGTTATCTATGATCCAATACTTGCTAATTCACCTCAGGGTCCAGGTACCTACTACTGGTCAGGTGCTGCCGGCACGTGGTTTTGGATAGATCCTGGCAAAGATATGTTTTGGATTGGAATGATTCAGGCCCGAGGGCAAAGAAGGCCGGGCTCGGCAAACATGCGTGGTATCGCGGCCGACTTAGTTTATGGCAGTCTTAAAGATTAAAGACTGTATGATTAGTTATTGCTGCTAGATAATTTTCTGACGATTTACTCTGGCAGCGGCACCGGCTGATCGAGGGGAACAGCATAGCCTCTCTGCACGGCAGGCCTTGAAGCGATTCGCATGTACCAAGCTTTTAAGCTCGGGTAGTCATTAAGGTCCATCTGTTGGAATTCATAGCGTGAAATCCAAGGCCACGTTGCAATATCAACGATTGAATAATCTTCACAAATAAACTCTCTCTCTTTCAACCGTTTATTAAGAACTTTATAAAGTCGGATATTCTCGTTCTTATATCTTTCTTCAGCATAAGGAGATTTCCCTGGATTAAACTTGACGAAATGATGAGTTTGACCCAGCATGGGTCCAACATGGCCCATTTGAAACATCAGCCACTGCATTTCTTCCCAATATTGCCCATCAGTTTGGCTCATGAAAAGTCCGGTCTTTTTGGCCAGATACATTAGAATGGCACCTGACTCCATCATTTTTAATCCTGTTTCATGATCGATTATTGCCGGTATTTTATTATTTGGGCTAAAGGAGACAAAGTCTAAATCGTGCTGTTCTCCTTTAGTAATATCAATGGGTATTACATTGTAGTCTAAACCCAATTCTTCCAGCATTATAGAAACTTTCCGACCATTAGGCGTAGCCCAGGTATAAAGATCAATGGTCTTACTGCCCCTAGTCTTCATAGAGATGTCATTCGAAGAATTCTCCACTATAAACTTCCCTCTATCCAGTCATAGTTAACAGGCTCTTGCAGATTTATAAAGTTATGGCTCGTCTGCATTGGATACTTTAGCCCGGTCGCACAATTAAAAAGTATAACTTGTTCATTCCTCTTAATTCTTCCAGAGGTAAGCTCTTTTTTAAGAGCAGCCAAGGTTGCTGCACCCTCGGGACAGAGAAGAACGCCCTCCTTGAGGGCACACTCGCTATGTGCCGAGTTAATCTCTCCATCGCTTACGGAAACAGCAAACCCATCGCTTTCACGAACGGCATCCAGAATCAAGAAATCACCGACAGCAGCCGGCACTCTTATTCCGGCGGCAATTGTCTCAGCATTTTCCCAGGGCTCCGCATGTCTATTTCCTTCATTAAACGCCTTGACGATCGGCGCGCAACCTTCAGCTTGAACCGCTATCATCCTAGGTCTCTCTGACCCGATCCACCCAATCTGCTCTAATTCATCAAACGCTTTCCACATCCCGATTAGTCCGGTTCCTCCGCCAGTTGGATATATAATTACATCTGGCATTTTCCAGTTGAGCTGCTCGGCTAGCTCTAACCCCATCGTCTTTTTCCCCTCTATTCTGTAAGGCTCCTTGAGTGTTGAGGTGTCAAACCAATTCATTTGAACTTTACCCTCGCCAACTACTCGCCCACAGTCATTAATAAAGCCGTTGGCTAAAAACGTTTTTGCGCCTAAAAACGATATCTCATCAACATTCACCTTCGGGGTATCGTCCGGACAAAACACAAATGTCTCTATCCCTGCTCGCGAACAATAAGCTGCTAAAGCAGCTCCGGCGTTCCCATTGGTAGGCATAGCCATTCGTTCGACTCCCAATTCCTTAGCCATAGCCACTGCCAACGCGAGCCCGCGAGCCTTGAAGGAACCAGTAGGTAATCTTCCTTCGTCTTTAATCAATATTTCACCACTACCCCACTCCTGTTGAAGATTTGTAGCTGGCAATAAGGGCGTCATTATCTCACCCAGGCGAACAATGTTCTCGGACTTCCTAACAGGCAAAAATTCCCGATATCTCCAAAACTCTGGTAGGCGTGTATTTAACGATTCTTTGGTAACTGATTCAGATAGTTTTTCAAGATCATACTTCACGAGCAGAGGCTTACCATCTTCCGATAAGCCATGAAGCTTGTCAGCCTGGTATACCTTACCGGTATAACTACATTCTAAATGAGTAACGAAAGTTGGATATTCTTTCATGGTTAGTCTAATCCCTAGTTTAATTAGTAAGAAATTACCATCTATACATTTTATCTGTGGTCAAATCACTGCTAAAAGCATGGTAGAGCGCGACACCTATATGCCCAGCAATAACTAACAACAAAGCCCAGCATGACCACAAATGAAGATCCGAGAAGAGGATATTTAGCGAATCGTTTTCTTCTGCCCAAAGTGGTAGATCTAGAGACCACCATAGAGTTGTTCCCCAGCCACTATAGGAAGAGGACAGATAGCCGCTTATACAACAAAAGGTAATAAGAAAATAAAGGACGAGGTGCCCTTTTTCTACAAACCTTTCGGATTTAATGGGTGATTTGAAGGCCTTTCTTCTTATCTTTGAAACCCTAACTGCAAGCAAATAAATAGCAATTACAAAAATAGTAATCCCAATGTTTTTATGCAACTGAAAAGGCAGCTCTCGAAAAGTAAAGTTCTCTGATGGTAAGGGTAATGCGAGCATCCACCAGCTACTCATAAAGAGGAAAAAAACATTAATAGCCATTAGCCAGTGGAAAAAAACTTTCAATCTTTCGATTTTATTAGACACTAATTTACTTCTCTTTTTGATTCTGAATTGTAGCTGACGACGGCCACTAACAGGACGAGATGAATAAAAAACCAAATAAGTGTAGGCCATAAGTAAATCGATCTTAGTAAGGGTCCCGTTGCTGATGTTGTTGCAAATATCAGGAAATCAATGCCCACGAGTAAAACGAAACTTACATAAAGTGGACGCTGAGCAGATTCTGGGCTGTTTACAAACCGCATACCAAAAACTAGCGAAGATAAGGCAGAAACTAAGCCAAAAATATACCAACAAATTGTGATCGGCCTGAACCAAGATGGTGATGATGCGAGCATGATTTGGATATTACTAACCATCAATTCACATTCTTTCAAGCTTAGGTCTTCTTCAACCAATTCATCCGGCCTGCAATCAGCAGCTACTGCTGATTCGGCAACAGAACCAGGCAGAACAACAGCCTGCCTGAGGATTTCGGTAGCATAATTGGCTATAAGAAGAACCCCGAAGAGGGCTGAGGTTACACCAATCCATTTTATGTTTACGTTATTTCCCTTTTTTATCGACATTGGCCTGTTATTATTCCCGTAAATTGAATTGTCAACGTTATTCTGTTTTTGGATGTTCATATTATAGGCAATTCCAAATCAGGTATACTTCAGAGGGGGAGACGCATCTGAAATACGAAAGAGGAGAAAAACATGCCATCTGATTCAATTTGGGTTCCACTGCTATTTAGTCTTTCACTGATTACGCTGCTCGCAGGCTGCAGTCCGGATAGCAATGTGGGAAACACTCCTACGGATGGTTCAGTGGCGATAACCGAACCCCTTGGTAACGCGACCCTGACTCCCGAGCTAGGCAGTTTTGGGATAGATATGTCCTATCAGGATGCTGAGACAAAGGCCGGTGATGATTTTTTTCGGTACGCCAATGGTAGATGGTTGGACACATTTGAGCTTCCAGCCTCTCGGAGTAGTTATGGTTCTTTTACAGTCTTAAGTGATCGCTCTGACCAACGAGTTCGTGGAATTATTGAGGATTTAAGTCAAGCAGAGCCACCCCAAGGCTCTATAGAGCAAAAGATAAGCGACTACTATCTGAGTTACATGAACATTAATACCCTCAACGACCGAGGTATCGGACCCTTGCAAGATGGTCTATCTCGACTTCGAGAGATTGATAGTAGAGATGAACTTGTCACTGCATTTGGACGCTCGTTTATTGAAAACACCGCGACACCATTTGGTTTTTATGTGGGTGCAGATCGTAGTAATCCAGACAGGCATCAATTGGTACTTTCAGTTGGGGGAATTTCACTACCAGACCGAGACTACTACTTGCGCGATACTGAAGAATTTCAGGATGTCAGGACAGCGTTTGTCGAACATATCACTGAGATTTTTGAGTTGGCGTCTATTGAAGATGCAAGTGAAAAAGCTCGAAGCATACTTAATCTTGAAACAGCAATCGCCGAAAATTTATGGCCTCGCAATCAGCGCCGCAATCGAGATCTAACCTACAATCCTATGACATTTAGCGAGTTTAAAACTACTTACTCCGAATTTGATTGGGATAGTTATTTTAATGCCGCTGGTATTAGTCAGCTCGAAGATTTAAACGTCTCTTATCCAAGCGCCATGTCTCCCATCATAGATCTAGTAAATTCAATTCCTATCGATGACTGGGTTAGCTACATGACTTACCGTCTGATTGTGGATAGTGCCGGCACTTTGTCTGAAGACTTAGACAATGCCCGGTTTAACTTTTACTCAACTGTTTTAAGAGGGGTGCCGGAACAGAGAGAGCGCTGGGAAAGGGGTGTTGCCAGAGTGGGGGCACTGAATAGCTTGGGAGAGGCAGTTGGGCAAGTCTACGTTCAGCGCCATTTCCCTGAATCCGCAAAGCAACAGATGGAACAACTGGTGGAGAATCTCCGCTCAGCCTTAGCACAAAGCATTGACGAAATTGAGTGGATGAGTGCCACTACAAAGGATGAGGCTCAAAAAAAGCTTCAGTCTTTCAGACCAAAAATAGCCTATCCGGACGAATGGAGAGACTTCTCATCGCTAGAAATCGATCGCAACGACCTCTTCGCAAACGCGCAGAGTATTCGGGAATTCAACTATGCGGATGAGATTCAGCGTCTAGGTAAACCAACCAACCGGGAAGAGTGGGGCATGACTCCACAGACTGTTAACGCCTATTACAACTCATCTTTTAATGAAATAGTTTTCCCTGCCGGCATTCTTCAACCTCCTTTTTTTGATCCTAATGCCGACGCAGCAGTAAATTATGGCGGGATCGGAGCGGTTATTGGTCATGAAATGGGCCATGGGTTTGACGATCAAGGCTCTAAATCGGATTTTGCGGGAATTCAAAGGAATTGGTGGACCGATGAAGATCGCGCTAATTTTGAAGAATTAACCAAAGCGATAGCATCACAGTATGATAAATTTCAACCAGTTCCAGGTTACTTTATTGATGGTAACTTCACCCTGGGGGAAAATATCGGCGATATAGGCGGACTCTCTCTTGCATACCGAGCCTATCAGATGTCGTTAAATGGAGAGGAGGCTCCCATCATAGACGGGCTAACCGGGGACCAAAGGTTTTTCTTGTCATGGGCTCAAGTTTGGCAACGTAAATACCGCGAAGACGCCTTAATACAGAGACTAACGAGCGATCCTCATTCCCCCTCTGAGTTTCGGGTCAATGGAGTTGTAAGGAACTTTGACGAATGGTATGAAGCATTTGATGTGCAAGCAGGCGATAAACTTTATCTCCCACCTGAAGAGCGCGTGAGGATTTGGTGAACCCTTGAAACAGAATATTAGAAAGCAATTAATATGGAACTACTGTATCTCTTCAGTAACCTTATTAGCTCTTCTTTTACCAAGTTTTGGCAATTCTCAAGATTATGATCTTATTATTCGTGGAGGAAAGGTAGTAGATGGGTCTGGTAATCCCTGGTATCACGCGGATATCGCCATTAAAAATGACCGTATTGCGGAAATCGGCCAACTCTCGAATCACGAAGCAAAACGTGTAATCGATGCCCATGGGCTTGTCGTAGCTCCTGGTTTTATAGATCCTCACACGCACGCGTTGAGAGGAATATTTGAGGTTCCTAACGCTGAGAGTGCACTCCTTCAAGGAGTCACGACCCTCACCGAAGGCAACGATGGTTCCTCACCTTACCCCATCGACAGACACTATGCTGACATAGACAATCTGCGTATTAGTCCAAACTGGGCGGTTTTTGTTGGTCAAGGAACGATAAGACAAAGAGTTATTGGTTTCGGACTCAGAAAAGCTACCCCTGACGAAATGGAACGAATGAAGCAAATGGTGAGAGACGCCATGGAGCAAGGAGCGTTAGGCATTTCCACTGGTTTGTTTTACGTCCCCGGAAGTTTCACTTCTACCGAAGAAGTAATTGAGCTCTCAAAAGTCGCAGCAGAGTACAATGGGATATACATCTCGCACATCCGTGAAGAAGCTGCTCAACTAATCGACTCGGTTCAAGAAACAATTCGAATCGGAGAAGAAGCTAATATTCCCGTGCAAATTACGCATCACAAGGTGATAGGTGTAGAGAACTGGGGTGCGTCCATCGAAAGTTTACGGTTGGTTGATGAGGCTCGCAAGAGAGGTGTCGACGTAACTATTGATCAGTACCCCTATACAGCTTCTCAGACTAGTATTAATGCTCTGATTCCTCAATGGGCGCAAGCTGGCGGGAGGGAAGAAATGCTGTCCCGAATAAATAGCGCTGAAACTTATTCGACTATTAAAAATGAAGTGGTAGCTAAAATCTTATATGACCGCGGCGGGGGTGATCCGAAGAATGTTTTTATCTCACGTAACAGCTGGGACCCTGATATGGCCGGAAAAAATTTGGCGGAACTTGCCATCGATGCTGGCTTAGAACCGACTCCCGAGAACGCAGCGGACGTCGTATTCGATATAATTCGGGGAGGAGGTGCCACAGCTGTTTATCATGCCATAGGTCCAGAGGATGTGGATCGTATCATGCAACATCCTGCCACAGCGATAGGCTCCGACGGCCCAGTAGGCGTTTTCGGCGAAGGCGCACCTCATCCAAGACAATACGGGACATTTGCCCGGGTGCTTGGACTATATGTGCGCGAGAGAAAGATCTTGAGCCTGGAAGAAGCAATCCGAAAGATGAGTAGCCAATCCGCTCGCAGACTGGGCATTCATGATAGAGGTCTTATCACCAAAGGATACTTCGCTGACATTGCTATTTTCGACCCTGATGAAATAATTGATAAAGCGACCTTTGAAAATCCTCACCAATATGCGATTGGCACCAAGTTTGTTTTGGTTAACGGGACTGTTGTGGTGGAAAACGGTCAGCATACCGGCGCCCGTCCGGGCAGAATTCTTCATGGCCCCGGTTACTTTCCTGGACCATGAAGCAACGAAGATTATTATCGCATATGACATCTATTAAAAATTTATAATATAGTGATGTCTAATCAAGTCGATACTTTAATTGAAATAAAAGGTAAGCACGAAATTCAAAAATGTTCATCTAGACTAAATTTAAGGGTTGGGAGAAATTACAATGAAGAAATTAGTAGCGCTGCTCTCAGCAGTTGCGGTAGTTGGTGTAACGTATAATTCAATCGCGCAGGACATGACGCCAGAGGAACAGGCAGCGGCTGCCGTAGATCAAAGAAAATCTCTATTCAAGACTATACGCTATAACTTAGGTCCAATAGTGGGCATGGCGCAGGGAGCTCCCTTCGATGCAGAGGTCGCCGAGCGCAACGCAAGACGTATAGCTGTTATGGCGACCATGATTCCCGAGATGCTAGCGGTCGACACTAGCGCCTTTGATAATATAGAAACAACTGCGCTCGACAGCATTTGGAGTAACCAAGGAGATATAGCAGATATGTCTCAGGCGCTTATCGATAATGCTAATGTACTGGCTGATGCAGCAGCAACTGGTGACATGGGAGCGACTTTAGGAGCCGTTAGAGGATTGGGTGGCTCTTGCGGGAATTGTCATGACACGTACAGGGTCGATACAGACTAAGAATCGATAGATACAGGGCGGGTTTCTGAAGCCGCCCTTACCTTCGAAAATTTAAGATATTTTTTTACCTGAGTGCGCTTAGCCGCCTGCAGAATTATGTCGCGTAAAGAAGGCAGCAAGCGCATCCCTATCCTCGTCCGTCAACTTGCTTGTATTGTGTTCAATCACTTCATTCATATCGCCCCCCACAAATTCACCATCGGGTTTCAACCCAAGCAAGAGGAAAATATCAAAATTATTTGCAGTCCACTCTATCAAAGCATCAGCATTTATAGGTTCTATAATTTCATCTCCTAACTCTGCTCCAGCAAACTCCCGCGAATGGTCAGGTATACCCAGACCATTGCGAGGAGTATGGCACTCTCCACAATGACCCAGATTCCTTGCCAAATAAGCTCCCCTATCTAACAGGGCGTCATCGTATATTTCATCAGGAGTACCGGAAAGGTCGGCCAACTTGTTCCAACCCGCAATCATCCACCGGGCAAGCCAAATCGGGGTTTCTGGATCAGGTATTCGCATTGAGACCGGTTCTTGGGACATTAAATACGCAGCCATGGATAAGATATCCTCATCACTCAATTTGGAGTAGGCACGGTAGGGAAAGGATGGATAATAAAATCCACCAGAGGGCCGCCGTCCATGTTTCAGTGCTCTGATAAAATCTTCAGCCTTCCAGGTGCCAATTCCAGTCGACGTATCAGGTGTAATGTTGGGGGCATAAAATGTCCCAAATTCAGTTTCAATAGCAAGACCTCCGGCTAGGCTCTCACTGGTTTGATCAGTTTGGCCTCTATGACAGCTTATACATCCACCTGCAGTCACAAGATACTTACCTTTTTCAATTTCTTCGTCTGAACTCGACACTTCATCAGACACATTAATTGTTGGGGGGTAAAATAACCATAGGAGTACGATTACAGAGAAAACCGAAAGAACGCTGAGAGTTACGATTTTTTTTGACATTTAATATCCAAATTTTTGAAACTTGCGAGTTACAGCTTGCCTGCATTCTAAGCATTGGCCTTAACGTTGTCGAATGACTACTTTGTTGGTTAAACTGAGAGTTCAGCAGACGTTTTATGTATTCACTGGTTGGGAAAAAATCAAGAGAGTCAAATGAGTAGTTATCAAGCATATCCACTGGCAGCTATGTTGCTTTTTTGTTCCCTTGTTAGTGCAGGGACAGTGGCACAAGAGTCAGAAGAATTCGACGCAGAAGCTAAATACCAGGCAACTTGTTTCGCTTGCCACGGCACAGGACAAGCCCACGCGCCTGTAGTTGGGGATATCATCGAGTGGGAGATTAGGCTAGAAAAAGGCTTTGATACCTTAGTTCAAAGCACCATCAATGGGCTCAATGGCATGATGCCAGCGCGGGGGTTATGTTCAGATTGCACAGACGGCGATTTAGAAGCCATCGTCCAATTCATGATAGACGAGAGTCAGTAATATTTATCAACTTAAAATGAAACATTGGAGTTCATCAATGCAAAAACAATTTGCGTCTGGATACGGCGGAAAAATGCGACTCAAATCAGCTGCCTTTGCACTTTTTATCTTAACCTTGAATGCGTGTACTCAGGAATCAGGAAATACTACATCTATCTCGGTAGCAACGAGCAGTGAAACTACGGGCGGGGCCGTTGACATACGCTCTTCCATCTCCGATTTAGAGTGGCCATTGCACAATTTTGACCTTTTTGGGTCGCGTTTTGCACCAACCGACCAAATCACAAAAGAAAATGTAGATACACTTACACCCCGATGGTTATTTCAGCATGGCGTAATTGACGGGGTCAGCAACCAGACTACCCCTGTAATCGTCGATGAAATCATGTACATCACTGATTCTAGAGGTAGTGTTTACGCAGTTAATGCCCGAGATGGACACCTAATTTGGACCTATGATGTCACACGCCTTCTAGGTGGCGGTCGAAGAGAGGGTTACATTTTTCGTCATCGTGGTGTCGTCTATGATGAGGGTGTAGTTTACACAGCAGCCGGTTCATTTATGTTTGCGCTCGATGCGAAAACAGGAGAGCCCATAGAAAGTTTTGGTGATGGCGGACAAGCTTCCGTAATATTGGATGTTCTGCACCAGAAAGACCCTTCTATCGAGACCGCAATTTCTGTTGGTTACTGGTTCACGACTGCCCCCCAGATATACGACGACGTGATTTATATTGGGACCACCAGAAGTGAGAGCCACATTGCCGGTGGTTATGTATTAGCAATAGATGACCAAACCGGCGAAGTGCTATGGCACTTCAATACTGTACCGCAAGATGAAAATGATCAGGGATGGGATATAGCTGGTCCAACTTGGGTGGGGGGTGAGCGAAATGGTGGCGGAATATGGGAAACTCCATCGATTGATCCAGAACTTGGGATGGTCTACTTTGCGGTAGGTAACCCCTTTGGCGACAGTACTAAAAGAGACGGAATGAACTTGTTTACCGATTCTTTAATCGCATTGACGCTAGATACAGGTCAACTCGCATGGTACTACCAGCAGGTCCATCACGATGTCTGGGATTATGACTCCGGGAATCAGCCAGTGCTCTTTGATATGGAAGTCGACGGCGAGCCGGTAAAGGCACTGGCACAGGCAAGCAAGAACAGCTGGCTCTACATTCTAAATAGAGAGACAGGAGAGCCTGTCCATCCCATTATAGAAACACCTGTCTCTACACAAACCGACATTGAAGGAGAGGAACCTTGGCCAACCCAACCCATTCCCCATAAGAAAAATGGGGAGCGAATGGAGCCGGTTTCTCCAGTCTTCCCTACCGACATACCTGCA
>Ga0208130_1000695_pt1 | contig 17081 bp, 14 predicted proteins | sample ETNtaG_31_FD_185771 | JGI IMG/M metagenome (GOLD analysis project Ga0208130, IMG submission 185771) | Marine microbial and viral communities from oxygen minimum zone, Eastern Pacific Ocean - ETNP201310SV78 (SPAdes) (version 2) | ecosystem: Environmental > Aquatic > Marine > Oceanic ...
AGCATTACTTTTGGTAAATTTAGGAACTCCTGATAAACCATCTTACTTTAGTGTTTTCAAATATCTAAGACAATTCTTAATGGATGGGCGTGTAATAAATATCAATCCCATATTAAGATTTTTTTTAGTAAATTTTATCATTTGCCCCACTAGATCATTTTCATCAACAAAAGTTTATAAAGAAGTTTGGGACAAAGATACAGGATCACCATTACTTCATAACACAATTGAGTTATCGAAGAAATTAACTACCAAACAAAATGAATATGATGTTTATTTTGCAATGCGCTATCAAAACCCATCAATTGAAAAAGTGATTGATAATATATTAGAAAAAAATCCAGATGAAATTATTGTCCTACCTCTTTTTCCTCACTATGCTTCGGCTACAACAGGTTCGGTTTATCAAGAGATATCAAGGATAGTCTCAAAAAAATGGGTAGTTCCTAATATAAAATTTATAAATCAATTTTATGATAATGATAAATTTATTGATGCATGGGTTGATAAAGCATCTAAATTTGACATTAAATCTTACGATAAGATTGTATTTAGTTATCATGGAATACCTAATAGCCATGTTGATAATGTTTATCCAGACTCTCTATGTAGTGACCATAATTGCGAATTAGGAATTTCAGAATCAAATAAGTTTTGTTACAAAGCAACTACATATGAGACAACTAAAATTCTAGCAAATAGATTAAATCTACAACCTAATGATTATCAAGTAACATACCAATCTCGACTAACTAATAAATGGCTTACTCCATTTACAGATCAAGTTTTGAAAGAATTACCCAAAAACGGGCATAAAAATGTTCTAGTTTTCTCACCAGCATTTACAGCAGATTGTTTAGAAACAATAATTGAAATTGGTGATGAGTATGCAGAATTATTTAATAATGTAGGCGGTAAAAATTTAGATTATGTTGAATCATTAAATTATTCAGATTTATGGGCTGATGCTATTATTGATATTATTAAATAGGAATTTATAAATATGTTTAAAAATGATCTACTTAAAGACAAAAGGATTCTGGTAACTGGAGGTGGGACTGGGCTTGGAAAAGAGATGGCAAGTCATTTCGCAAAACATGGTGCTGAACTTTATATATGTGGAAGAAGAGAGAACGTCCTTCAAGATACAGCGAAAGAAATAATTGATAAATATAAAACAAATGTTCATTATCAAACTTTAGATATAAGAGCTTCAAAAGATGTAGAGGACTATATCGAATCTATCTTTGATAATGCGCCTCTAGACGGCCTCGTTAATAATGCAGCTGGAAATTTTATATCTCCAACAAAAGATTTATCGCATAAAGGTTTTGATGCTATAGCCAATATTGTATTTCATGGTACCTTTTATATTACTCATTCAGTTGGCAAAAGGTGGATTGAGCATAAGCATAAAGGCTCAATAATAAATATATTAGCTACATGGGTGTGGACTGGATCTCCGTATGTGGTTCCATCAGCCATGTCAAAGTCTGGTATTCATGCGATGACTCAATCTTTAGCAGCTGAATGGGGTAAATATGGGATAAAAGTTAATGGTATAGCTCCAGGTCCATTTCCAACAAAAGGAGCATGGGAAAGACTAAATCCAGGTAATAATAATGATGATGGGATGATGAGTACCGTCCCAATGGGTAGAGTTGGAGAAATGATTGAATTACAAAATTTGGCAACTTTCTTAATGGCAGATGGTTGTGAATATTTAACAGGTCAAACAATTGGTCTAGATGGAGCTCAATACTTAACTGGTGGAGGAACTTTTTCACAACTTGATAAATTATCTGACGAAGACTGGGAAAATATGAGAAAATTAATTAGAAATGCTAATAATAAAGATAAAGCAGATAGAAGTTAGGCAGGGAGATAGTAATGAGTAGTTATGAACAAATGAATCAAATCTTAAAACAACAGAAGGAATTTTTTATTAAAAATGGTGCTCCATCAGTAGATTTAAGAATCGATAGACTTCAAAGATTAAAAACATTGATCATGGATAATAGATATGACTTTATTGATGCTTTAAATTCTGATTTTGGAAATAGATCGAAAAATGCATCTATGTTATCTGATATATATGGCATTATGCCTGCTATTAATTTAGCAATTAAAAACATAAAAAAATGGAGTAAACCTGAAAAAAAATCATCGAATTTTCCATTTGGACTTTTAGGTGCAAAATCATATATTAAATATGAGCCTCTTGGTACAGTTGGAATGATATCGCCGTGGAATTTTCCTGTTAATTTAGCATTTGTTCCTCTAGTTTCAATATTTGCTGCAGGTAATCAGGTCATGCATAAACCAAGTGAGCATACACCTATAACATCTCAGCTTTTAAAAGATTTATGTGATAAAGCTTATGATGAGAATGAGTTTGCAACTTTTCTAGGTGGGCCTGAAGTAGGCGAGTCATTCACAAAACTAACATTTGACCATCTTCTTTATACAGGTGGTGGATCAGTTGCTAAGCATGTAATGAATGCAGCATCACAAAATCTAGTTCCTTGCACATTAGAACTTGGAGGAAAATCTCCAGTTGTTATTGGGAAATCAGCTGATCTAAAAACATCTGCAAAAAGAATAATGTTTGGTAAAACACTTAATGCTGGACAAATTTGCTTAGCTCCAGATTATGTTGTGATCCATAAAGATCAAAAAGAAGATTTTGTTAATGAAAGTAAAATTGCAGTATCTGAGTATTTTCCTTCACTTAAAGACAACGATGACTACACATCTATAATTAATGAAAAACACTATGATAGATTAAAAGACCTACTAGATGACGCAATTGAAAAGGGAGCACATGTTGATGAAATTAATCCCTCAAATGAAGATTTTTCTCAACAGGAATTCTATAAAATTCCACCAACCATTGTTACCAACACAACTAATGATATGAAGATAATGCAAGAAGAAATTTTTGGACCACTTTTACCGGTTGTTGAATATGATGATATTGATGAGGCTACTGCTTTAATTAATTCTAAAGATAGACCTTTAGGATTATATTATTTTGGAGATAGTAAATCTGAAGAAGATGAGCTTCTAAATAAAACATCATCTGGTGGAGTAACAGTAAATAATGTAATAAGTCATCTTCAGCAAAATGATTTATCTTTTGGAGGTGTTGGGCCTTCAGGAATGGGTAGATATAAATCTTTTGATGGTTTTAAAAACTTTTCTAACCCAAGAGCTTATTATAAAGATGTAGGTTCAAAGCTTGATAAAGTCTTTGATGCTGTTAGACCTCCTTATAAGGGTGATATTGAAAAAGTTTTAAAAAAATTAATGAAATAGTTTTGTGGCTTCCATATCTCTGAAATTAGGTTATAAATACCTTAGATCTAATAAAGGAGGCATATTTTCTTTTACAACCTTCCTTGCAATCATTGGTTTAATGATTGGTATCTCAAGTCTAATTGTTGTAACTTCAGTAATGAATGGCTTTGAGAAAGAGCTAGAAAATAGAATCTTAGGTGTTATCCCTCATTCGGTCATCTATTCAGATGATCCAATTAAAAATTATGACCAACTTGTAAACGATATAAGAAATGAAAAAAATATATTAGAGGCATCACCTTATATATCTCTTCAAGGACTTGTGTCTTCTCAATATAATAGTAAAGGTATAAATATAATTGGTATAGATACAAAGAAGGAAGAAAGCATGTCAATCATTCCTGATTACATGCTTGTAGGTAATCTATCAAATCTTGATACTGGAAACTCAATCATTATAGGCTCTTTGCTAGCAGCGAACCTTGGTGTATATGTTGGCGATAAAATAAATATTACTACTTCGGATATTAAAACCTCTTTAATTGGCTCATATCCAACTTCGGTTAATTTTCAGATAGTTGGGATATATGAACTCAGAACAGAAATAGATCAAACCATGACATTGGTTTCACATAAGACAGCACAAAAGTTAAAAAATATAGATTTAGATGAAACGTTGTCCATAAGAATAAAAACAGATAACTTATTTGAAGCAGATAATATAAGCAAAAATTTAATAGAAAATCTAAATAGAGATGATTTAATTTTTTCGTCCTGGAAATCAACTCATGGGACATTATTTGAAGCAATTAAATTTGAGAAATTATTAATCAGTTTAATGTTATTTTTGATTGTAGCAGTAGCTTCAATATTAGTTTTATCTACAGTAATCATGACTGTTAAATCAAAAGAGAGGGAAATAGGTATTTTATTAACCTTAGGAGCTAGTTCTAAACAGATAATATTAATATTTTTTACACAAGGATTTATAGTCAGCTTAATTGGTATTATTTTTGGTGTTTTATTAGGCTTTGTTCTTACACTAAATCTTACAAATATAATTACTTTTTTAGAATCTATTTTAGAAAGAAACCTTCTTGAGGCTTATTTTATAAATTATTTTCCATACCACATTGATTACAAACAGATTTTGATAATATGCTCAATATCCTTTGGCATTAGCTTATTATCGTCTCTAATTCCATCTTTAAGAGCGGTTAAATTAAATCCAGTTCAAATACTAAGACATGAATAAATTAAATTGTAAAAATTTATCAAAATCTTTTGTCATTAATAATGAGACTCTTGATGTACTAATAGATATTAATCTAGAAATTGAAGAATCTGAAAAAATAGCAATATCAGGAAAATCTGGAGCAGGCAAATCTACACTTCTTCATATAATGGCGGGATTAGACAAACCAACAAATGGATCGGTTGTATATAATGGAAATGATTTATCTAATATCTCTTTAAACAAACTAAGTAAAATTCGACTATTAAATTTCGGTTTTGTGTATCAATTTCACTATTTGCTTGAAGATTTAACAATAGAAGAAAATATATCAATACCCGCTATGCTTAATGGAACATATAACAATGATATGAAGAATCAGATTCATGAAATTATGCATAATTTGAATATTATCGATAGAAAAGACCATCTTCCATGGAAGCTATCAGGTGGTGAAAAACAGAGAGCTGCTATTGCAAGAGCTCTTACCAATAAACCTAAATTTCTATTTCTTGATGAGCCGACAGGAAATTTAGATAGAGATAATGCAAGGATTATTCAAGATCTTATTATTGATATATCAAATAAATATGGTGTTGCTTTAATAACAGCTACTCATGATAATGAGTTTATAAAAGCTTTTAGTAAAGTACATGTACTTTCTGATGCACGAATAGACTTATAGAAATGAATGAATTTATATCAGCTGGCGGACCTTTCATGTGGCCATTATTGGCATGTAGCGTCTTAATAATAAGTATTTCTATTGAAAAATCATGGTTTCTAAAAAATAGACTGGTTGCACCAAAAGGCCTGTCAAAACAAATAAAAAATTTATTAGAAAATGATTTAATGACAAAAAAACAATCAATAGAGATATCATCTTTATCATCACTTGGTTTTTTATTAATTAACTGCATTAAATACAAAAATCTTCCAAGAGAAAACTTAGAATCAAAAATAGAAGAAAAGGCTTTAGAAGTTAAATACAATCTAGAGAGAAGGTTATCTATGCTTGGAACTATTGCTACTATCAGTCCATTACTTGGTCTTCTTGGTACTGTAGTTGGCATGATAACTGCATTTACAGGTTTGACAGAGTCCTCCGGTGCCAACCCTGATCTTTTGGCAGCAGGCATCTCACAAGCCTTGATAACAACTGCATTTGGTCTTTTGATCGCAGTACCCGGTCTTGTTCTTCATAGATATTTCGAACAAAAGATTACTTATCTTCTTATTACTCTTCAAAAAGAGGTTTCTGAATTTATAGATACTATTAACAAATGAAATTTGTAACAGATGAAAAAAAATCATTCTCAATAGAAATAACGCCTCTTATAGATATTGTTTTTTTACTAGTTATATTTTTTGTTGTAACTTCAAAAGTTGGCGAATCACAATTCCTTTCACTTGACCTACCAAAGACTGAATCATTTCAATATAAAGCTGTCCAATCTGTTAATGAGATTGTAATTATTAATAATGGCAGCATATATATAAATAATGATGTATTTAACATAGAGGATATAAATAAAATTGATCAAGCAATATTTGATTTAGAATTAACTGATGATTCTATAATTCTTAGTGCTGAGTCTGATTCTTTGCATATATGGGTTATTACGATAATGGATATATTAAATAAGTATGGCTTTAATGAAGTTCAAATTAGAACTATAGAAAAATGAAAAAAGGAAGTTTAAAAAGATTACTTGGTTATACTTTTAGATATAAGTGGTCCTTTCTTATAAGTGTCTTTGGTTTTATTAGCTTTGCTTTTGCTGATATTGCTGCTGTTGAATGGATAAGAAGAATTATTGGATTTATCAACTCTCAAGAAGAAAATTTTAGTTCGCTATTAGCACTATCATTAATTTTTATCGCATTAGGTAGGGGTATTGGATTTTTTATTGGAAATTATTTTATGTCTGTAGTTGGATTTGGAATAGTTAGGGATTTAAGAGCTGAGTTATTTCATAAATTACATGATCTACCAAAATCTTATTTTGACTCAAATCAATCAGGCCAATTAATAAATAGGATTACTTTTACAACCACCCAAGTTTCAGGTGCAGCCTCAAATGCCGTCAAAACACTTATAAGAGAAGGCTTTCTTTTAATCGGACTATTTATATATCTTTTGATACTAAATTTTAAGCTAACATTACTATTAATTGGAACAGCACCACTAATAGCATTTATAGTTTATGTTGCTGGTAAAAGATTAAAAAAATTAGCTACAAAAATTCAAACAGCTATGGGAGATGTCACACATATTGCCTCTGAAGCTGTTGATGGTCATGTTGAGATCAAAAGTTTCAATGCTCAAGATTATGAAAACTCAAGATTTCATGTTGCTAATGAATCAAATAGAAATCAAAACTTGAAGCTAGAAGCAACTGGAAATATGGCAACACCTATTATTCAAGTTCTTGTATCAATATCATTATCTATAGTTGCCTATTTTGCACTTGGTACAAAACTAGGAATATCACTAGATGCAGAAACATTTGTTGCATTTTTTACAGCTGCTGGACTTATGGCTAAACCAATCAGACAGCTATCTAATATTAATATGATTGTTCAAAAGGGATTGGCGGCCGCTACTGAAATTTTTGATCAACTTGACCAAGAAATTGAAAAAGATAATGGAACTAATGATAAAAAGATAGATGGCAATATTGAATTCAAAAATATAGATTTTTCTTATGAAACAGGCTCACAAATATTATCGAATATTAGTTTTTCAATTAATAAAAATGAAACAGTTGCAATTGTAGGTAAATCTGGATCTGGAAAATCTACAATCGCAAATTTAATTCCAAGATTTTATAATCATACAACTGGTGAAATATTAATAGATAATATTCCGGTTTCTGAATTCAGCTTAGCTCATTTGCGTTCTTCAATTTCAATAGTTAATCAATCACCATCATTATTTAATGACACAATTGCAAAAAATATTGCCTATGGAGATGAATCTATAGACGTTGACAAATTAAAAGAATCAGCAAAATTATCTGGATGTGAAGAATTTATTAACAATTTACCTGAAGGATATGAATCTATTATTGGAGATGATGGTGTACTGCTTTCTGGAGGTCAAAGACAAAGATTGGCTATAGCTAGAGCATTCTATAAAGATTCTCCTATAATTATTCTAGATGAAGCTACTTCTGCACTTGATACCGAATCTGAACTAATAGTACAAGAAGCCCTTGAAAAACTAATTACAAACAGGACAACTATTGTTATTGCACATAGGCTATCAACCATTGAGAACGCCTCTAAAATTATTGTCCTAGATAACGGCGAAATTGTAGAATCTGGCTCTCATCAAGAATTAATTGACAATAAATCAATATACCATTCACTATATAAAAATAAATTTGAAGACTCAGCTAAAACCACTTTACCTTCAACAAAAACAACTCAATTATTTATGCCTGAGTATGAAAATGAAACTTCAACAAGCTTTGTTGTTGATAGCTGGTATAAAAAAAGTTTATGGTTATATTTACTCTATCCGTTTTCTTTAATATTTTCATTTATTACTAACAGAAGAAGAAATAAGTTCTTAAAAAATGAATATGAATCTTTTAAATCAGACATACCGATTATTGTCGTTGGTAATCTTACAATTGGAGGAACTGGAAAAACTCCTTTAGTTAAACATATAGCTCTAGAATTAATTAAAAGAGGTTATAAGCCAGGAATAGTCAGTAGAGGTTACGGCGGGAAATTCAAAGAAACATTACAAGTTACTGAAGATACCCCAGTAAAAAATACTGGTGATGAGGCTCAAATTCTAGCTAAATTAAATATACCTTTCTATATTGATAAGAACAGAGTTAGAGCAGTTAAAACAATCATAAAGAATCATAACTGTGATGTAATAATCTCGGATGATGGATTGCAACATTATGCAATGGGAAGAGATATCGAAATTGCAGTTATTGATGGAAAAAGAAGATTTGGTAATAGTTTGACTTTTCCCGCTGGACCTTTAAGGGAGTCTAAAAAAAGACTTCAATCTGTTGATTTTATTGTAAACAATAGTGGTCCAACTGAAGAAAATGAGTATTTGATGAGTATAAGCCCATCAAAATTTGTACATTTAAAATCCGGCAAATCATATTCAGTTGAAAACTGGCCAATGCACAAACAAATACATGCAGTTGCAGGACTCGGGAATCCTGGTAGGTTCTTTGATTTACTTGAAAAATTAGGATTTGATATAAACAGGCATCCATTTCCTGATCATCACAACTTTCTTTCAAGTGATATTTATTATTTAGACCACCTGCCCATTGTTATGACTGAAAAGGATGCATCTAAATGCAAAGACTTTGATAATAATAAGATTTGGTATTTAACAATAGATGCAGATGTAAATAATAAATTTATTGAGAATATAGATAAAAGATTAAAATCTATCTTAAATAATGAATAAAGATGAAATTTGCATCATTATCCCATCTCGCATAGGGTCAACTAGACTTAAAAATAAACCACTTCTAGATATTAATGGAAAGACTCTTATCCAAAGAGTTGTAATTAACGCACTAAATATTACAGAAAATGTATATGTAGCAACAGATTCAGGTTTGATTAAAGATAATTTAAAACAAATAACTAATAATGTTGTTATGACCTCACCTGAACATATATCAGGTACAGATAGAGTTTGTGAGGCTGCCAATAAATTAAATTTAGATGATAATACTTTTATTTTAAATCTTCAGGGAGATGAACCTTTTTTACCGAATGAATTAATATCTAATGTGATTAATGATTATTTTAAAAATTTATCTAATGTAATAACCGTATCAACTAATATTTCTTCTGATGAAGACCTAAAAAATCCAAATTGCGTTCTTGTAGAAATTGACAATAATAACTACGCAAAATCTTTTGTTAGAACTGGAAGTATTAAAAATCCCAAAAGACATGTTGGTATATATGGATATAATTTTAAAACATTAAATCAGTTAGTTAATCTTGATCCAACAAAAAATGAATTAAAGTATAAGTTAGAACAATTAAGATTCTTAGAAAATAATTATTCTATATATGTTTCTCACTATAAAGAATATATACCTGATGGTATCGATACTGAAGATGATTTAAAGGCAGCTTCAGATTATTTACTTAATAAATGAATATTTTATCTGATCACAATATAGCTAATAGTTTAAGAATTAATTCAAAGTGTAGATATTTTATTGAAATTAATGAAATATCAGAATTTAAAAAACTTTATGATTTTATAAATGAACAAAAAAAACCAATATTTATCCTAGGAGAGGGCACAAATATAGTTCCAAATGATTATTATGATGGCATTGTTATAAAACCAAGATTTAATCATATCAAGTACGATAAAAGTAAATGTATAGTTTCAGTAGGCTCATCGGTCAATTGGCATTATTTTGTTGAAGAGATGGTTGAGAATAATATATACGGTTTTGAAAACTTATCACTCATTCCTGGAAGTGTAGGAGCATCTCCAATTCAAAATATTGGTGCATATGGTCAAGATGTTTCTGAGTTAATTTCAAAAATAGATTGTTTTGATTATAAAAAAAACAAGCTAATAAGTTTATCTAATTCAGATTGTAACTTTTCATATAGAAATTCTTCTTTAAGAGACAAACCTTATATTATTTATAATATTGATTTTCATACAAACAGGCCTAAATTATTTAATCTTAAATATGAGTCACTACAAAATTACATTAAAAAAAATAATCTTAATGCATCAAAACTATCTCTTAGTGATACTTCAAAAATAATTATTAATATAAGAAACTCTATTTTGCCAGATCCTAATTCAATTCCAAATGCTGGAAGTTTTTTTAAGAACCCAACAATAAGAGAAGAAAACATCAATACAAATCAATTCTCATTGGATGAATTAATTATTTGGAACCGCAATTCTAATAATGTAAAAGTTGGCGCTGCTAGATTAATACAACTTATTAAAGATGATTTAAATAATCATAACAATGTGTCTATTTATTCTAAGCATGCACTAATACTAATTTCTAATGGAAAAGCCTCACAAAAAGATATTTTAAATTTTGCAAATAACATAAAAGAAGTTGTTATGAAAACTTTTAATATTTCACTAGATATCGAACCCACGGTAATTAACTAACCATGTTCCTATCGTCTGCAATTATGCATCTTATTGCTTTAACCAGTCCTGGTCCTGATACTGCAATAGTTATTAGACAAGTTTCATTATATGGAAGAAATGAAGGTTTCAAGACTGCTGTTGGAATCGGTATTGGAATTTATTTACATTGTTTATTAGCAATTAATGGCATTTCATTAATTATTACTTCAAATGAACTTTATAAGTTCATAATAAGCATCATTGGAAGTGTCTATATCATGTATTTAGGAATAAATATGTTAATTTCTAAATCTGAAAATATTAATAATGATTCAAAATCAACGCCTAAGAACAGTATATTAATTGGACTTATTACAAACGTTTTTAATGTGAAGGCATTTTTATTTTTTGTATCTCTATTTAGTTTTTTAATTGAAGATATGACTGATATTTATTTTTATATTTTTCCAATTTATTTTGCAATAACGTCTAGTCTTTGGTTCATTTTTTTAAGTTATATATTTACAGTGTCAAAAAATAAAGCATTTAACATGTATTCAAATAAATATTTATCATCAATAATGTCATTAGTTTTATGTTTTATAGCTTTATTTATTTTAATTAGATCAATTTATGAGTATTACTAAAATTACAAAAGATTTAAAAGGTCACGATAAAGATTTTCCACCTGTACATTTATGGAATCCAGAATTATGTGAGGGTCAAGAATTTTATATAGATAGACAAGGTAATTGGTTTTATAACGATTCTCCAATTAAAAATTTCAAACTTACAAAATTATTTTCGACAGTAATTAGAAAAGATGAGGACGAATATTTTTTAATAACTCCACATGAGAAGGTTCCTCTAAAAGTCGAGTTAGCGCCTTATAAAATTATTGATTATACTTTTTTAGATAACTATATACGTCTATCAACAAATTTTGATTACGATTTTATTTTAAATAAAACTAATACAACTAAATTAATTAAAGATAATGAATCATCTATACCAATAGTTCATGTTAGAAATAATATTGATGGATTTTTTGATAGAAATACTTATTACAACTTAATTGACTATGCATTAAAAAATGAGTTTATTGAGAATAATTCATTATATGTGCCTAGCCGTAATTTAAATCACATAATAGGAAAAATTGCATAATAAGAAACACTTGCCAATAAAAACATGTCCTGTTTGCAAGAAACCATTTTCTTGGAGGAAGAAATGGAAAAAAGAATGGGAAAATGTAATTTATTGTAGTGAAAAATGTAGAAGGTCTAAGAATTTAAAGTTTCATTGATCCATTCATCAATATAATACTCAAGTAAATCTAGAGGCAATGATCCTCTTTTTAATACCTCATCATGAAAGTCTTTGATATCATATTTATCACCAAGCTCTGTCTCAGCTCTTTCCCGAAGTTCTAAAATCTTTAGTTGACCTATCTTATATGCAAGAGCTTGGCCAGGCCATGCAATATATCTGTCAACTTCATTTTCGATATCTAAAATAGATTTAGCTGAATTTTCTATGAATAAATTAATTGCATCTTCTCTAGTCCAATCTTTGTAATGCATACCCGTATCAACAACTAATCTTATTGCTCGCCACATATCATAAGTGAGTTGTCCAAATTTATCATATGGATCATCATAAAGATTTATGTATTCACCCAGTTCTTCGCTATATAAACCCCAACCCTCAACAAATGCAGTTATTCCTTGATATTTTCTAAATGTAGGAACATTTTCTAGCTCTTGAGCAATTGATATTTGGAAATGATGGCCTGGAACAGCTTCATGAACTGTTAGGACAGGGATTTCATACTTGGGTCTTGAGTCGGGCTTATAGAGGTTCGCATAAAAGTAACCCGGTCTTCCAGGGCTAGGGCTATTATAATATGCTGTTGTTGTGAATGGAGCTGACTCTGAAGGTATTGGTATAACTCCATACGGTGCTCGAGGAAAAACATTAAATAACTTAGGTAATAATGGATCGATTGTTTTCGACATAATCAAATATGCATCAAAGAGATCGTCTGGATTATCATAATAAAATCTTGGACTAGTTCTTAAATAGTTAAGGAATGAATTAAAATCACCATCCCAATTTACCGATTTAATAATTTCTTCCATTTCTCCTCTGATACGTTCAATTTCTTTAAGTCCAATATCATGAATTTCATCAGGTGTAAGATCTGTAGTAGTGTAGTGTCTAGCTAATTCCTCATAGTATTGTTTGCCATCAGGTATATCTTTTATACCAATCGAATCTCTTGAGTTAACTAAATAATCATTTTTTAAGAAATTATTAAGTTCTACATATGCTGGATTAATTTCATTAATGATTAAGTTTCTTGCTTTATCTATCAATTCTTCTTTTTCCATTGGCGCTAATATATTTTCATCTGCTTGTAAAAAAACTTTTAAATAGGGATTTGATTCAATATCAGAATTAATAATTGCATCTATTTGTGCAACAACACCTCGAGTTACTAACTTGGGCTGTGTATATCCATTTTCTAATCCCTGCTTATTAATATCCAAGAAAGTTAGTATATTTTCTGAAAACTGTTCTAATCTACTTAACCAATCGTAATAATCTTTTTTAGATTGATATACCAAACGATTACCCGTTTCATAGAAGCTTTGAATTCCACCTCGTTGATTTAGCCTGAGGTAATAAATAGGAAACTGACTGAGATTAAGATCACTTTCAATATCAAATTTTTTAAGATTATAATTAAGTTTATTGTCATCACTTAATTTTTCAGGATTAATTTTATTAAGCTTAGCTAATGATTCTAAGTCTAGATTTCTATCTTTATTAAATTGATCAATAGTAATTGGATTAATCATGTCATTAAATCTTTTATCTCCAGTATATGAAGCAAAAAGGGGGTTATTTATTAAAGTTTTTTCCCAATCAGATTCTAAATATTGAATAAATCTCTCATTTTCATCAATTTGAACAACTAAATCTTTTTCTACTATGGTTTTAGATTCTTCAACTATGGCACTAGATTCCTCAATTGAAGAACAAGAATTTAATATCAATAAAAATAGAGCTGTTGCAAAGTTATATCTATTCATTACATATTTGGATAATTAGGTCCTCCAGGTCCCTCAGGGCTTACCCAGTTTATATTTTGTGATGGGTCTTTAATATCGCATGTCTTACAATGAACGCAGTTTTGTGCATTTATTACAAATTTATTTTCATTGTCCTTGTTCACAACTTCATAAACTCCAGCTGGGCAGTATCTTTGTGCCGGCTCATCATACATTGGAAGGTTTACGCTAATGGGTATTGTTGGATCCTTTAGTTGTAAATGACAAGGTTGATCTTCTTCATGATTAGTATTTGATAGATATACTGATGAGAGTTTATCGAATGAATATACTCCATCTGGTTTTGGGTATTCAATTTGTGGCATTTCATCTGCTTTTTTTAAACATGCATAATCAGGAGTAGGGTGGTTTAGAGTAAAGGGTAAATTACCTCGAAAAATAAATTGATCTATTGCATTAAATGCAGCACCAAGAAGCGCACCAAACTTATGGAAAATAGGTCCAAAGTTTCTGGATTTATGGAGTTCTTTATGAATCCATGAATTTTTTATCTTTTCATCAAATGTTGACGAAGCATTATTTTGTAACAAATCAAATACATGTTCTCCTGCAATTAAACCGGACTTCATTGCAGTATGAGAACCTTTAATTTTAGAAAATACTAATGTTCCGGCATTATCACCTATTAGAAGACCACCAGGAAATTCCATTTTTGGTAAAGATTGAAGACCACCTTTTATTAATGCCCTGGCTCCATATGACAATCTTTCACCATCTTCTAGATATTTCTTTATTGATGGATGAGTTTTCCATTTTTGAAATTCATCAAATGGACTGAGATGTGGATTTTTATAATCTAAAGGTATGACATATCCTATATAAGCTTCATTATTTTCACCGTGATAAAAATATGAACCTGATGGTGTGTCAGTAGATGTTGGCCAACCATTTGTATGAATCACCAAACCTTCTTGATGTAATTCTGGTTTTATCTTCCACACTTCTTTAAATCCAATACCATAATGTTGTGGATCTTTATTTTCATTAAGATTAAATTTGTTGATAATTTGTTTCCCTAAATGACCTCTACAACCTTCACCAAGGATAGTATGCTTTGCTCTTATTTCAATTCCAGGTTCATGGCCAGGTTTTAATTCACCATTTTCCGAGATTCCCATATCTCCCGTTTGCACACCTACAACCTTATCTTCTTCAATTAGTAATTTACTTGCTGGAAAGCCTGGAAAAACCTCAACACCAAGATTTTCAGCTTGTTCACCCAACCATCTACATAAGTTTCCTAGACTAATAACATAATTTCCATGATTATTCATTGGTGGCATTACAAATGAAGGAATCGGTATGCCAATATTTTTTAAAAGAAATAATAACTTGTCTTTTTTTACAGGTACATTTAATGGAGCATTGAGTTCTTTCCAATTAGGTATTAGTTCATCAAGTGCATTTGGTTGGAATACATTACCAGAAAGTATATGAGCGCCTATTTCAGAACCTTTTTCTAATAGGCATATTGAATAATCAGTATTATTTTCGTTGTTTAATTGTGCAAATTTAATGGCTGTAGCAAGGCCTGATGGCCCACCACCTACAATTACAACGTCATACTCCATAGTTTCTCTGTGCATAAGATCCTTTTAATAATAGTGTAATTATTTAGTCAAATACTTTACAATTATAGCCTCTTATAAGTGTCAATTATATATATTGTAGTTATGAAAATTTTAGTACCAATAAAACGAGTTGTGGACTATAACGTTAAGGTAAGGCCACTTTCAGATAATTCAAATGTTGATTTAAATAATGTAAAGATGGCGGTTAATCCGTTTTGTGAAATTGCATTAGAAGAAGCCGTTAGACTTAAAGAATCTGGTAAGGCTTCAGAAGTAATAGCTGTTTCAGTTGGAAAATCTGAATCACAAGAACAATTAAGAACAGCTTTAGCTCTTGGAGCAGATCGAGCAACCCTTGTTGAGACTGATTCTTTGTTAGAACCTTTAGCTATATCAAAGGTCTTAAAAAAGCTTATTGATGATGAAAAGCCTGATTTAATTATCCTTGGAAAACAGGCAATTGATGGTGATAATAATCAAACAGGGCAAATGTTAGCAGCTCTTCTTGATTATCCTCAAGCCACTAATGCATCAGAAGTGATTATAGAAGATTCATCAGTAAAAGTTACTAGAGAAATTGATGGTGGATTACAAACACTTGAGTTAACTATACCAGCAATAATTACTACTGATTTGAGACTTAATGAGCCAAGATATGCATCATTGCCTAATATTATGAAGGCGAAAAAGAAAGAACTTAATGTAATATCTGCAAGTGATATGGGTATTGATATTAATTCAAGAACTGAATTATTGTCAGTTGAACTTCCACCTTCAAGAGAGGCAGGAATAATTGTTGAAACAGTAGATCAGTTAGTTGATAAATTAAAAAATGAAGCAAAGGTGATTCAATGAGTATTTTAGTTATAGCAGAACATGATAACAATAATTTAAAAGGTTCAACTTTAAATACAGTAAGTGCAGCATCTAATTTATCTGGTGATGTTACTCTTTTAATTGCAGGATTAAATATTGATAACGTAGTTTTAGAGGCGCAATCCCTTGATGGCGTATCAAAAATTTTAAAATGCGATAGTCAGACTTATGCTAATGCTGTCGCCGAAGACTTATCATCATTAATCCTTTCAAATTCTGATGGTTTTAACCATATACTTGCACCAGCAACTACCTTCGGTAAGAATCTTATGCCCAGAATTTCAGCAAAGTTAGACTCTCAACAGATCTCTGATATTATTTCTGTTGAATCTGATGATACATTCAAAAGACCAATATATGCTGGAAGTTGTATAGCTACAGTTAAATCTAATGATTCTGTGAAGATAATTACTGTAAGGTCTACAGCTTTTGATCCTGTTACTAAAAATAATAGTGATGTTGAGGTCGTTGAAATTAGTGATGCTGGTTCATCAGGAATTAGTAAGTTTGTAGGTGAAGAGCTTGCTCAAAGTGATAGGCCGGAACTTACTGCTGCAAATATTGTTATATCAGGTGGACGTGGAATGCAGTCCGGCGATAATTTTCATTTATTAGATTCAATTGCTGACAAACTTGGTGCCGCTGTTGGAGCTTCAAGAGCAGCAGTAGATGCTGGTTTTGTTCCAAATGACTATCAAGTTGGACAAACAGGTAAAATTGTAGCTCCTGACTTATACATTGCTGTAGGAATATCTGGAGCAATTCAACATCTTGCTGGAATGAAAGATTCAAAAGTTATTGTTGCAATAAATAAAGATGAAGATGCACCAATTTTTCAGGTC
>Ga0208130_1000696_pt1 | contig 17080 bp, 15 predicted proteins | sample ETNtaG_31_FD_185771 | JGI IMG/M metagenome (GOLD analysis project Ga0208130, IMG submission 185771) | Marine microbial and viral communities from oxygen minimum zone, Eastern Pacific Ocean - ETNP201310SV78 (SPAdes) (version 2) | ecosystem: Environmental > Aquatic > Marine > Oceanic ...
GGCCACAACTTGGAACCTTATCTATTGGAAGGTTCTGCAGATATATATGCCAAGCAGCTATTGAGGAACCTGCTAGCGATGAGAAACCGATGAGGCTTGTGTATATTATTTTAGAGATTGATTGTGAGTTGTGAATAAAGGCAATTAAGAAAAATAATCCTGCCGTTGAAACAGCGATCCTCTGAAGAACACATAAGGGGCAGGGTGTCAACAATAGGACATACTCTGCATAGAGAGCATAGCCCATCATTATAAGGCATACACTAAAGCCTATAAAATTTTGCACTCTTGTTTCCATTTTATTTATATACATAATGCAATATCTTTTTTATTTGTAAAATCTTATCTTTGGTCCCGACCAAGAGTTAGCACTTCGAAGCCGTCTTCTTTTATGAGCACAGTATGCTCCCATTGAGCTGATAAGTCATGATCTTTTGTAACAACAGTCCACCCATCTGGAAGTATTTTAACATCTTTTTTTCCAGCGTTTATCATCGGTTCAACCGTAAGTACCATTCCTGATTCTAATTTTGGTCCTGTCCCTGCCTTACCATAGTGGAGTACCTGAGGATCTTCATGAAAAAACTTACCGATTCCATGACCACAATATTCTCTAACTACTGAATATCTATTTTTTTCTGCAAAACATTGAATTGCATTACCAACGTCACCTAGATATTTTCCACATGCTAATTGTTCAATACCCAGCCACATGCTTTCATAAGTTACGTCAGAAAGTCTTTTTGCTTTTATATTTGGCTTTCCAACGAAAAACATTCTACTGGTATCACCATGGTAACCGTCTTTAACTACAGTAATATCAATGTTAAGAAAGTCTCCTGATTTTAAGATTTTTTCACTGGGTATGCCGTGACATACAACATGATTTACCGATGTGCATATTGATTTTGGGAAACCCCTGTAATTAAGAGGTGCTGGAGTTGCGCCTTGTTCTTCAACGATAAATTTATGGCAAATTTCATCTAGCTCATTAGTGCTTACACCAGGTTTGACGAAATCTTCAATCATATCTAAAACGTCAGCTGCGAGTCTGCCCGCAACTCTCATTTTATCCTGCTCTTCTTTTGTTTTGATATTAATATTCATATAAAAAATTATACTAAAATCTTTAATTTTGAATATTATTTTAATGAACTAATTGCTTTTTTTCTTTATTTTTTCTGAGTTTAAGTTTCTACAAAAAATTTATAACAAAAATATTTGTTCATAAAACAATGATATGTTATAAATCTCACGCCTTAATGGTAAATAAATCACACGTTTATCGTCACATCATGAAGGGTGCTCAGTTAATCTGGAGTTTTATGATGGGGTAAACGGAAGAATAACCCGGAGAAAAAATATGAAAGATATAACTATGCGCCAAATGCTCGAAGCAGGCGTTCATTTTGGTCATCAAACCAGATACTGGAATCCAAAAATGTCACCTTACATTTTTGGATCAAGAAATAAACTACATATCATCAATCTAGAGAAAAGCCTGCCAATGGCGAAAGAGGCATTCAATTTCATTAAAAATGTTGTTTCTGATGGAGGTAAAATCCTATTTGTGGGTACTAAACGCGCCGCAAGAGAAACTATTAAATCTGAAGCAATAAGTTGTGGTATGCCTTACGTTAACCATCGATGGTTAGGCGGAATGTTGACTAATTTCAAGACCATAAAGCAATCAATCAAGAGACTTAAAAATCTTGAGCAGATGGCTGAAGAGGGTGGGTTCGAAGGTTTAACAAAGAAAGAAATTCTCGGATTAACGAGAGAAACTGAAAAACTAGAAAAAAGCTTGGGTGGTATTAAGGATATGGGCTCTATACCAGATGCTATATTTGTTATCGATGTCAATTACGAAGAGATAGCAATACTTGAGGCAAAGAAACTAGGTATACCTGTGGTAGCAATCGTAGATTCAAATTGTTCACCAGATTTAATAGATTTTGTTATTCCTGGTAATGATGACGCAATGAAAGCAATTTCTTTGTATTGCAGTTGTGCTGCTGATGCTGTTATGCAGGGAAAAGAATCTATCTCTGTTACAGAAATGAGCGATGATGAATTTATTGAGTTAGATGAAGATGGAAAACCAACAAAAAAGAAAGCTCAAGAAAATAAAATTTCAAAAAAAATTACAACAAAAAAGAAAAAAATAACTTCCATTGATAAGAAATTATTAGAATCAGACATTGAACAAACAAATAAGAAAAAAATAGAATCTGAGGATGATCTTTCTGATGAGGATGATATTGCTATTTCTGAATCTATTGATGAAGAATCTATGCCAGATGAACTTAATGAGGATGCAACAAAAAATATCGAAGAAAAAAAAGTAGCGAAGAAGAAAGTAGTGAAGAAAAAAGTAGCGAAGAAAAAAGTAGCGAAGAAGAAAGTAGCGAAGAAGAAAGTAGCGAAGAAGAAAGTAGCGAAGAAAAAAACAACTTAATCGCTAGAGACTTCCAATATATAAATAATTTAATAGGGATAGAAATAATGTCAATTTCAGCATCAATGGTCAAAGAGCTTCGAGAGAGAACAGGAGCGGGAATGATGGAGTGCAAAAAAGCACTGGTAGATTCAAATGGAGATTTGGATGCAGCTATAGATTTGCTGAGAACGACAGGTCAAGCTAAAGCGGAAAAGAAAGCAAAACGAATAGCTGCTGAGGGAAGAATTGTTATTAAGAGTGATACTAAGCATGCAGTAATTCTTGAAATAAATTCAGAAACAGATTTTGTTGCGAACGATTCTAATTTCATCAACTTTGCAGAAAGTGTTGCTGAAGCTATCCTTGATAATGAAATCAGCGATTTAGAAAGTCTCAATAAAACTAATCTAAGCAATGGAACGAATATTGAAATGGCTAGAACCGATCTTATCGCGAAGATTGGTGAAAATATTTCGATTAGAAGGTTCGATAAAATCAGGCAATGTGACAATATGGGTCTATACACTCATGGTGCAAAGATAGGTGTTATTGTGTCACTGAGTGGTGGCGATGAAGAGGTTTCAAAAGATATTGCAATGCATGTTGCTGCCTCCAATCCAATCTGTATCGATAGTGAAGGTATACCAGAAGAGATGGTGTCACGTGAAAAAAGAATTTTCAAGGAACAAGCTGCATCGTCAGGTAAACCTCCAGAAATAGTTGAAAAAATGATTGAAGGTAGGATGAAAAAATTCTTTAAAGAGATAACATTGCTCGGTCAACCATTTATAAAAAATCCAGATTTATCGGTCAACGATTTGCTGAATGAATCAAATGCAGAAATTATTAGCTTTAACAGATATGAAGTTGGTGAAGGAATAGAAAAAAAAGAAGAAAATTTTGCTGACGAAGTCATGGCTCAAATCAAGGGAAGTGAGTCATAATATTCCCAGCAAAATGAATCAAATCTGACTAAATAGCTTCAATTTTTATTCATTTATCAGTTAGTATCATAGATATAAAAAAATTTCGAATTTTATTGGTGATACGATGAAAAAGCCCTCCACACTATATAAAAGAATACTTGTAAAACTCAGTGGCGAAGCTCTGATGGGCCAACTTGACTATGGTATCGATCCTTCTGTAATAAAAAGAATTGCAAGTGAGTTGATTCAGGTCAAAAACTTGGGAGTGGAAGTTGCCGTTGTTATTGGCGGCGGAAATATATTTAGAGGTGCTGGATTAGCTGGGGCAGGTATGGATCGGGTAACCGGAGATTATATGGGCATGCTTGCGACTGTTATGAATGCTCTTGCAATTCAAGATGCACTTGAATCTATGGGCTCTGAAGCAAGAGTAATGTCCGCAATCAAAATTCATGAAGTTTGTGAAGACTATATTAGAAGAAGAGCTGTCAGGCATCTCGAGAAAGATAGATTTGTCATACTTGCTGCAGGTACGGGAAATCCTTTTTTTACTACTGACTCTGCGGCAAGTCTAAGAGCAATTGAAATAGGTGCCGAAGTATTACTAAAAGCAACAATGGTGGATGGTATCTTTGATTCTGATCCTAAGAAAAATAAAAATGCGAAAAAATACAAAAAGATATCTTTTGATAAGGTTCTTTCTGACAAATTAAAAGTAATGGATGCCACTGCCATAGTTATGTGTAGAGATAATAATCTGCCATTAAGAGTCTTTAATCTAATGGAAACTAATTCTTTAGTGCAAGCTATGTCTAGTGAAGATGTTGGTACTTCTGTAAATTAAGTTTATCTGGAGACTATAATGATAGATGATATAAAAATTGAATCCGAAAAGCGTATGCAGAAAAGCATCGAATCATTAAAGAAAAATTTAACAAAAATACGAACAGGTCGAGCAAATACATCTTTGCTTGATCAAATAACCGTGGACTATTATGGTTCAGCTGTTCCGCTTAATCAGGTAGCGAATGTCGGTATTGAAGATTCAAGAACACTAAAAATTGCCCCATGGGAAAAGGATATGGTTCAGCCAATTGAAAAAGCCATCATGAAAGCTGATCTTGGCTTAAATCCGACTACGGCTGGAATGATCATTCGAATACCCCTTCCACCATTGACTGAAGAGAGAAGGAGGGATCTTATAAAAATTGTTAAGCAAGAGGGTGAGCAATCAAAAATCTCCATAAGAAATATAAGACGCGATTCACTCAGTGATATAAAAGAGCTTTTAACTGAAAAAATCATCGGTGAAGATGATGAAAGAAAAGGTCAGAGTGAGATTCAGTTGCTCACGGATCGATACGTTGATGAAGTTGATAAAAATATCGCATCAAAAGAAGATGAGCTAATGATAATTTAGTTGATCTGTCAATCCGATGAAGAATATAAAACCTGATCACATAGCTATCATAATGGATGGCAACGGCCGATGGGCATCCAATAAAAAAAAATCAAGACGATATGGTCACAAGAAAGGCGCTTCAACTGCAAAAAATATTGTAAAAATAGCAGGCTCAAATGAAATAAAATATCTTACACTTTATGCATTTAGCACAGAAAATTGGGGTAGACCCACAAAAGAAGTGAGATTATTGATGAGCTTATTCATTGAGACATTAGAAAATGAAATAGATGAACTGAATTCTAATAATGTGAGCATAAGATTTATAGGAGATAGAGAAAATCTTTCAAAAAAACTTCGAGATAAAATGAAGAATGCCGAAAAAATCACATTAGACAATACTGGGCTTAATTTGTATGTGGCACTTGCATATGGTGCGAGGTGGGATATTTTAAATGCAATTAAAGGTATTGTTACTAGAGTAAAAGAAAATCAGTTAGATGAATCGAAAATTGATGAAAATACTCTCTCATCATATCTTCAACTCGGAGATATACCTGATCCTGATTTATTAATTAGAACTGGAGGTGAAAAAAGAATATCAAATTTTTTGTTGTGGAATATTGCTTATACGGAATTATTCTTTTGCGATTGTCTTTGGCCCGAATTCAATGAAAAGGAATTTTTCAATGCTCTTAATTTCTATTCAAAAAGAAAAAGAAGATTTGGATCATCTGTGTAAATCATGTTGAAGGATAGAATAATCACAGGAGTTATTGGGTTGCTAATACTCTTATTGGCAGTTTTCTTCGTCTCTGAGGTTGTATTCAGAGCAATGATCGTTATTTTGTTTTTAATTGTGGGATGGGAATGGTCTTCCTTAATTCAAGAAAAAAAATTTTTCCAAATAAAATTTATTTCGTTCTTGCTAATTGTTTTTTGTTTATATCAGTATATAGGAAAAGAAATATTTGATGAAAAACTCATCTTCTATTTTTCTTTACTATTCTGGTTATTATCATTGAAATTATTGCATGCTTATCCATTTATGATTAGCAGACCATTTTCTGTATTATTTTCTTTGTTTTCTATTATTCCAGGATACATAGCAATAGATTGGATATTTCAGTATTCAGTTAATTATTTTTTAATCTATCTTTCACTAATATGGATGATGGATATAGGATCTTACTTTGGAGGAAAAAGATTTGGAAAATCAAAACTAGCTGAGGTTATTAGCCCAAAGAAAACTTGGGAAGGTTTATTTTTTGGTTTGTTTGCTATGAGTTTAACTGCATTCATAATTGCTGAAATCATCAATTTTGATAAGATTCCTATAATTTTATCCTCTTTATGTATGGGTTTGTATTCAGTATTGGGGGATCTAACTGTGAGTGTTTTTAAGAGAAGTTCTAGTAAAGATGACACAGGCACAATATTACCAGGGCACGGAGGTTTTCTTGATAGGGTTGATAGTATTTTGCCCAGCGCTCCTCTATTTGCCATCATTTGTATTACTTATCTAACATTATGAGTTATCCATTTATCAAATTTTTATTATGACCATAATTGATCCCTTAATCTTTAATCTATTATCGTTTCTGGCCGTGATTGGAATATTAGTGACTGTTCATGAGTATGGTCATTATATAGTTGGAAAATTATTTGGTGTGAAAGTTTTGTGTTTTTCAGTAGGCTTTGGTAAACCAATATACAAATATAAATCCAAAAAGGGCGATAAAACCGAATATCGTTTATCCATTATCCCTTTAGGAGGTTATGTTCAGTTTTTGGATAGTAGGAATGATGAGGTAAAGCCCCAGGAAATAAAAAGATCATTTAATCATCAGCCGCTATTTTCAAAAATATCAATATTATTTGCTGGACCGCTTTTTAATTTCCTCTTTGCCGTTTTAGCTTATTTTTTTCTTTTTTCTAATGGTGTTATGACCATGAAACCAATAATAGGTGAAGTTATAGATGGCTCTTACGCTTCTAATGCAGGGTTATTTTATGAAGATGAAATCATCTCAATTAACGGCAACAATAGTACTGATTGGGATACTGTAATAACTTCAATTATGAGCTCTGTATTAAATAAAAAAGACTTAAGCCTACGAGTTAAAAATAAAAACTCTGGTCAGAGATTAATCAGTATTTCAATAAATGACGATAATACTGATCTTACCGAGCCTGGTAAGCTTTTCAGTGGGCTTGGTTTTTACCCGTGGCAGCCACCTCCAATTGTTGGAGAAATTCTTGAGAATAGTCCCGCAGATCTCAATGGATTAAAAACTGGAGATACAATAATCTCTATTAATAATACTGAAATAAATGCTTTTACAGAGATAAGAGATATTGTTGCGAAGAGACCGGGAGAGGAGGTACAGATCGAATTTTTGAGAGATGAATTAGCATCAAAAAGAACTATTACGCTGGGAAGCAAAAAAGACGGAAAAAATGTCAAAGGTTTTCTCGGTGTTGGCTTCTCAAATAACATAGATGATTATTGGTTCCTTGATAAATCAAATTTTGACGAAGCATTCAGAAAATCAATATATCAAACTTGGTCAACAACGGCCTTTACAATCTCTATGCTTGCTAAAATGATCAGTGGAGAAGTTTCAACAAAGAATATAAGCGGGCCATTCAGTATTGCTAAATATGCTGGTGTGTCTGCCAGCGCTGGTTTAAACCAATTTCTAAAATTTTTAGCCCTCATAAGTATAAGTTTGGGAGTAATTAATTTATTTCCAATACCAATGCTTGATGGAGGTCAGATTGTTCAATTTACTATCGAATCTCTTAAAGGGTCACCATTATCTCCAAGATTTGAGCTTATCACTAAGCAATTTGGTATAATATCGATATTCATTTTGATGAGTATCGCGTTCTATAATGACTTATTTGGTTAAAATTAAAACTAAGAACTTAAGTGTTTCTAAAAATAATGAAAAATTTCAATCTTCTTAAAATATTCCCAGTACTACTGCTTATGCAGGCTGCAATGGCTGATCAATTCATCGTTAAAGACATGAGGGTGGAAGGACTCAGAAGAATTTCAGAGGGTACCGTCTTCAATTACTTGCCTATCAATGTTGGAGATTCAATAGATGAAAATAAAATTCAGGAATCAATAAAATCTCTATACCGTGAAGGATTGTTCGATGATATTGAGATCAGACGTGATGGTGAAACGCTTGTTATTGTTATTAAAGAGAGACCTTCAATTGAATCATTTTCAATAGAGGGAAACAAGGATATCAAAACTGAAGATCTAATGGTTTCGCTCAGAAATATAGGTATGACAAGAGGAAGAACATTTGATCGGTCTGTTTTGGATAGATTAGCCTCATTTCTAAGAGAGCAATACTACGACAGAGGAAAATATGGCATACAAATCAAAACCGATGTGCAGGAGACCCCAAATAATACAGTCCGCTTGAGTATCGATGTGAAAGAAGGTGATAGGGCAAGAATTCGTCAAGTGAACATAATTGGAAATTACAGTTACCCAGAGAGTGAAATTCGAGAAGGCTTTGAGTTAGATACAGCCAATTGGCTATCTTGGCTCAGACAAGATGATAGATACTCAAAGGAGGCATTGACTGGTGATCTGGAAAAAATTCGTTCTTTTTATATGGATCGTGGGTACGCAGATTTCAGGGTAGAATCAAGTCAAATAGCAATTTCACCCAATAAAAAGGATATGTTTGTAACCATCAATATTCATGAAGGAACAAGATATAATATATCTAATATAAAGTTAGTTGGAAATAATGTAGTACCGGGAGAAGAACTAGATGCATTAGTCTTTGCTAAATCAGGAGATATGTTTAATCTCCAATCTTTAACATCTTCGGCCGAAATGATGAAGTTTAGGTTAGGTGAAGATGGTTATGCTAATGCGGAAATTGAGCCTGTTCCAGAATTGGATTATGAAAAAAATGAAGTCGCGGTAACTTTTTACATAAATCCCGGAGACCGTGTATATGTCAGAAGAATTAATTTCAATGGGATTTCAGAGGTTGATGATGAGGTATTTAGGAGAGAAGTGCGACAAACAGAAGGTTCTGTAGTATCTAATACACTTATAGATAGATCTAAGATTAGGCTTCAAAGATTACCATTTATTGAGGAAGTTGAGGTAGAGAATAACCCTGTTCAGGGTAGTCCTGATATGGTTGATGTTGATTTTGATCTCAAGTATAGAATGCCAGGTCAATTTAGTGGTGGGATCGGGTATTCTGATTTTTTTAAACTTAATATAAATGGCAGTGTAACCCACACAAATTTCTTGGGGACAGGCGAGCGTGTTGCGATCAATCTTAACTCAAGTAAGTATATGAAGCAGGCTACAATGTCTCACACAGATTATTACACAACAATGAACGGAATCAGAAGAACCGTTTCAGTTAACTACCGAGATTATAAGCAATTTACGTCTGCTGCTTCAGCCCTTTCGACAACAAGTGGTGGGGCAACGATTGATTATGGATACCCTCTTGGGGAATATCAAACGGTAAGTCTTGGGTTAAATTTATCCAGTGTTGAGATGCTTTCATCCATTTATAGTACTTCTCAAGCAATCGACTGGGTCAGTAATAATGGTGATCCTTATGAAGCTGGCAGTGGTTTTACAGGTACAAAATTTGCAAATTTTGAAATTCTTGCTGGTTGGATCTTTGATAGTAGAAACAGAACAATATTTCCTGATCGAGGAACAAGGCAACAATTATTTGCCACATACACAGTACCTGGAAGTGAGGTTGAATATTGGACCTTAAGATACAATCTTACGCGTTATCAACCTTTATTTGGTAATTGGGTTGGATTATGGAATACTCAACTTGGTTATGGTGAGGCTCTGGGGCATACCACCGCTCTTCCTCCATTCAAGCAATTCCATAGTGGAGGCCCAAAATCAACAAGAGGATTTAAAGAATCTTGGCTGGGTCCAAAGGACTCAAGAGGAAGACCATACGGGGGTAACGTTCTTATAGCTAGCCAATTAGAGTTGTTATTTCCTCTTCCTGATAAATACGCAAAAAATATAAGAGCCAGTCTTTTTTATGACATTGGGAATGTTTTTAACACTGGTGAGGTAGTTTTTTTTGACAAGTTAGGAGATCCAGTAGAGTATAATACAACTTTCAGTGATCTCAAGAAGTCTGTTGGTGTTGCCGTTCAGTGGTTGGCTCCGATGGGTCTATTTAGATTTAGTTATGCTTATCCTTTAAATCATTACGAGGGAAGTGAAAGGTTTTACAGAGATGAAATTGAAAGATTTCAATTCTCAATTGGTCAATCATTTTAAATAATTGGAAGGGGTTATGAAATTCTTAGCTAAAAAATTGTATATATTAATCATCACTTTTTTATTTTCATCTATTCTATTTGCTCAAGAGCAAAAAATTGGTCTGGTAAGTTTTAATGTTTTAATGCAAAGCTCACCGCAATTCAGAGAAGTGATGGAGTCACTTCAAGGAGAATTTGAGCCCAGACAAAGGGAATTACAAGCAAAACAGCAAGAGCTTCAAGGGCTGGCCGAAAAAGTACAAAAAGATGCAGCAGTGATGGGTGCGACAGAGAGAACTAATGCAGAGAGAGAACTAAGAGATCTTCAACGTGATGTAAACCGATTGGGTAGTGAACTTCAGGAAGACATTAATTTAAGACAAAACGAAGAAATTGCAAAACTTCAAAGATCACTACTAGAGGTTGTGAATGGTTTTGCGCAAAATAATGGTTTTGATATTATTTTTGCTTCTGATGCTGGAGGAGTCCTGTATGGTAGCCAGTCCGTCAATATTACAACTCCAATTGCAGAATTACTTCAAGCTCAATTCGAGAGCAGTGAATAAAATCAGAGAAATAATTTCTAACTTGAGAGAATTGTTTTGACTTACACTCTAGGAGATTTAGCAGCCAGGTATGGATGTGATCTCTTAGGTGATCCAAATATTGAAATATCTCATTTTTCAACCCTGGATTCTGGGCAAACAGGATCGTTATCATTCTTCTCAAATCAGTCATATATCAATAAACTCAGAGAAACTAGAGCATCCGCAGTAATTATAAGTCCAAATGATATAGAGTATTGCAGTGTTGGCGCCATTATTACAGATGATCCCTATCTTCTTTATTCAAAAATAGTTGAACTTTTACATCCTTTGAGAGCTATAAACCCCGGTATATCAGAGAGTGCTGTAATCGAAAAAAATTCTAATATCTCTGATTCCTGCTATATAGGTCCTCAAACTTCAATCAGTGATGGCGTAAAAATTAATGAGAATGTTTATATTGGACCAGGATGTGTTATTCATGGCGATATAGAAATTGCTAGAAACTCACGACTACACGCAAATGTCACAATCATCAATTCTGTCAAGATAGGAGCAAGAACGCAGATACATCCGGGAGCAGTCATTGGTGCGGACGGTTTTGGTAATGTTAAAACTCCCAATGGATGGAAAAAAATTAATCAAATTGGCGGTGTAATAATTGGTGATGATGTTGAGATTGGATCAAACACAACAATTGACAGGGGGTCGATAGAAAATACGGTGATTGAAAATGGTGTCAGATTGGATAATTTAATACAAATTGGGCATAACACAGTGATTGGAGAGCATACAGCAATTGCTTCATCTGCAGCAATTGCAGGAAGCGTGAATATTGGAAAAAACTGCATGATTGCTGGTCAAGTTGGAATAGTTGGTCATATTGAGATTTGTGATGATGTTAGAATAAATGGAGCGGCTGTTGTGACTAAAGATATTAAGAAACCAGGAATATATTCAGGTTCAATTCCATTTGAGGATGATAAAAAATGGAAAAAATTAGTAGCAAAATTTAAACGATCACTAACAAATTGAATCAAATCTAATGAACGATAAAAGTTTAGATAGAATAGAGATAATGAAGCTTCTTCCTCATAGAGATCCTTTTTTACATATAGATAGAATAGTTGACTATGAATTAGGTGAGAGCATAATTGCTGAAAAAATAATTAAACCTTCAGAACCATATTTTGAAGGCCATTTCCCTGGGCAGCCTATTGTTCCAGGCGTAATCATTATTGAAGCAATGGCTCAAGCAGGAGGTGTTCTGGGTCACTTAACAGTTGGAGATATTAAGCCAAAACCAATTTATTATTTAGTTGGAGTTGAAAAGGCAAGGTTTAAGTTTCCAGTTCATCCGGGTGACACAATTAAGTTTGATGTAAAAGTAGATCGTGTAATCAAAGGTATGTGGAGATACAATTGTATCGCAGAAGTAAGAGGGGATATATCCGTTCATGCGAAAATAATGTGTGCTCCGAGTGACTTAAAATTATGATCCACGATACTGCCATTATCTCAAAAAAAGCTCGCATTGATTCCAATGTTAGCATAGGCGCTTATTCTGTGATTGAAGATGACGTTCAAATTGACAGTGGGACTAAAATTGAAAGCCATGTTGTCATCCAAGGTCCAACAAAAATTGGAAAAAATAATCATATTTTTTCATTTGCTGCAATCGGAGGTGACCCTCAGGATAAGAAATACAATAACGAGGCGACATCGCTAGAAATTGGAGATAACAACACAATTAGAGAATATTGCACAATTAATCGCGGAACGACTCAAGATAGCAAAAAAACTTTATTGGGTAACAATAACTGGATTATGGCCTACGTTCACATAGCACATGATTGCGTCGTTGGAAATAATGTGATTTTTGCAAATAATGCTACATTAGCGGGTCATGTAAGAGTAGATGATTGGGCTATATTCGGGGGTTTTACTGGTGCACATCAATATACAAGAATTGGTGCGCACAGTTTTATTGGCATGAATACGCTTACAACAAAAGATATTCCGGCATATGTTATGGCAGAGGGTCAGCCTATAAAACCAAGAGGTGTTAATATCGAAGGATTAAGAAGAAGAGGTTTCAGTCAAAAGCAGATTAAAAATATAAAAGATGCATATCGAATTTTATATAGAAAAGATTTAAAGTTAAGTTCTGCAATTTCTGAGATAGAGAATTTATCCAATAATCAACCTGAATTAAAACCATTTCTTGAGTCACTAAAACATTCCTCTGAGAGAGGAATTATCAGATAGTTCATGAAAATTGGTATCGTTGTTGGCGAAAAATCTGGCGATAATCTTGGTGCTGGATTATTTGAAGAGTTAAAGAAATTAATACCCAATGCAACTGTTGAGGGTATTATCGGACCTAAGTTATTAGAGTTGGGAGGCGATCAATGGGCCTCATATGACGAATTATCCATAATGGGAATAATTGAGCCACTGAAATCTCTTCCAAGATTAATCAAACTTAGAAAAAAATTAACTGATAGATGGAAAAATGATCCCCCGGATATATTTATTGGTGTGGATGCCCCTGAATTTAATCTGACCCTTGAAAAAAACTTAAAAAAAGCTGGCATCAAAACAATACATTATGTTTCCCCATCGATATGGGCATGGAGAAAGAATCGCGTAAAAAAGATAAAAAAATCAGTCGATAAAATGTTATGCATACTTCCGTTTGAGCCACAGATTTATGAGAAGTATAAAATTCCAGCAAAATATATTGGACATCCACTTGCTGACACAATCCCATATGACTTAAATAAGGAAAACATTAGACATGGACTAGGAATAAAGACTTCTGTTCTTGTTGCTATTTTACCAGGGAGTAGAATTAATGAGATTCGTCAATTAGGGTCAATTTTTGTAAAAACTGCAAAATTGATGAGGAGGTCAAACAATAATATTTCTTTCATTGCGCCGATGGCATCAAATGATATAAAAACAATATTCAAGGGTATAGTTAGTGAATACGAGATGGGGGAATATTTTAGTATTAGTAAAAAAAATAAATTTTATGAATCTATAATTGCATCAGATATGGTGATCTCTGCTTCAGGGACCGCAATCTTAGAATCAGCTTTACTTGAGCGTCCAACGATTGCTGCATATAAAGTTTCCAGTTCTTCTTATTTTATATTGAAAGCATTGGTTAAAACCGAGTATTTTACGCTTCCAAATATATTGCTTGAAGAAAATATTATTCCAGAGTACATCCAAAATTTTGACGAGAATGATCTATACAAAAAAGCATTTCAAATTCTTTCAGAGGAAAAATTAAGACAATCAATGGTATTCAAAATGAAAAAAATTAGAAACATATTGTCAAAGAACGCAAACTATCAAGCTGCTCATGAATTAGTTAATCTTCATGAGAAGGAATAATAATTTTTTTATAGCAGGTATTGATGAGGTTGGAAGAGGATGTATTGCGGGCCCAGTAGTTGCCGCTTCCGTCATACTGAATTTAAATTGCATTCCGGATGGATTGAAAGATTCAAAAAAAATTAGCGAAAAAAAAAGAATAAAACTCTCGAACAAAATCAAAAAAACAGCTTTAGCATGGTCAATTGCTTATTGCGATGCGTCTGAAATTGATGCAATAAATATTTTAGAGGCAACAATGTTAGCAATGAGGAGATCAATACTTGCATCAAACATCTTTCCCTCTTTTGTTCTAGTGGATGGAAATCGTCTTCCAAGTCTAATTTTTAACGACATCATCATTGAAGGTGATGCCATAGTAAAAGGGGATGAAAAGGTCCCTCAAATAAGTGCAGCCTCGATTATAGCAAAAGTTTATAGAGATAAAATGATGGAAAATTTTGATAAGATTTACGACGGTTACCTTTTTTCTGAGCATAAAGGTTATGGTACCAAGAAACATATAGACATTATTTCGTCATTAGGGCCATCCCCGCAACATAGGCTAACATTTAAACCTTTTTCTTCATAAAAGCTGCTTGATGATTCGACAGTATTTGATAATGTAGATTCTGTAATTTTAATTTTATCAGTTATAGTTTGATTCAAATCAGATGGAAAAAAATTTCGTACATTTAAATATTCATACTCAATACTCAATAGTAGACAGTACTATTCGAATTCCAGAGTTGATGAAGAATTGTGTCTCAAGTGAATTTCCTGCGGTAACAATTACAGACCAAAATAATGTTTTTGGTATGGTAAAGTTTTATCGAAAAGCTCTTGATTTTGGAATTAAACCAATTATTGGTTGTGATCTTTTTATAGCAAATCCAGATGATGAAAAGAACCATGATCGCCTGATTATTCTTTGTAAAAATAATCTGGGTTATAAAAATCTTACTCGGTTAATAACAAAGAGTTGGCTTGATGGACAGACACACTTTGGGCCGAGACTTCATAAAGATTGGCTTGATAAGAAAAATTGTGAAGGATTAATAGCTTTATCAGGAGGGGTAAGAGGTGATATTGGTAGATCACTCTTAAATGGTCACCATGATCTCTCAGCAAGATTACTTGAATCTTGGCAAGCTTTATTTGGAGATCGTTTTTATATTGAGCTCAACAGGACAAATCGAAACCAAGAAGAAAGTTATATCGATGAAGCTATTCATTTAGCTGACAATTTTTCTGCCCCTGTTGTTGCTACGAATGATGTTAGATTTTTATCAAAAGATGATTATCATGCCCATGAAGCTCGAGTTTGTATTCAAGATGGCACAATTCTTTCAGATTCAAATAGAAAAAAATCATACAGTGAACATCAATACATGAAAACAGCTTCCGAAATATCGGATTTATTTTCTGATATACCTGAAGCATTATCAAATACCGTCGAAATTGCAAAGAGATGTAGTCTAAACCTTGATTTAGGTAAATCTTTTCTTCCTGTTTTTCCAATTCCAAATAATAATTCGGCTGAAAATTATTTAGAGACTCTCTCGCATTCAGGTTTGAAAGCATTTTTAAGAAAAAAATCTAATACTGATATTGATCATGAGCAATCTAAATACAAACAGAGGCTTGATGAAGAATTAGATGTCATAAATAAAATGGGATTTGCAAGTTATTTTTTAATTGTCTCAGACTTCATCGATTGGGCAAAAAAAAATGATATCCCTGTAGGGCCAGGAAGAGGATCTGGCGCTGGATCACTTGTGGCATTTGCCCTTGGAATAACCAATATCGACCCTCTCCAATACGATTTGCTTTTTGAGAGATTTCTAAACCAAGAGAGGGTATCAATGCCTGATTTTGATGTTGATTTCTGTATGGATGGAAGAGATCGAGTCATAGAGTATGTAGCAAGTAAGTATGGAAGCGAAAAAGTATCTCAAATAATTACATATGGAACTATGGCAGCTAGGGCAGTGATAAGAGATGTTGGCAGAGTGCTTGATCAACCCTATGGGTTTGTTGACAAAATCGCAAAACAGGTTCCTTTTGAAGTTGGTATGACTCTCGATAAAGCTATCGAGCAAGATGAAGAATTAAGAGGAATGTATAAGAGTGATGAAGAGGTACAAGCTATCATTGATCTGGCCAAATCGCTGGAGGGGCTGATTAGAAATGCTGGAAAGCATGCAGGTGGTGTTGTTATTGCACCAGAAAATTTAACCGATTTTACTCCATTATATTGTGAGGAAAATCAGCTAAACCTCGTAACTCAGTTTGATAAAGATGATGTTGAAGCTGCCGGATTGGTAAAATTTGATTTCTTAGGACTAAGAACTCTTACTGTTATCAATTTAACTTTAGACTCGCTAAAAATTGACAATCATAAGAGTAAATTGGATATAAATGATATTCCACTGGACGATGAAAAAACATTTAATATGTTAAGGGCATGCAATACGACTGCTATTTTCCAACTTGAGTCAAGAGGTATGCGTGATTTAATTAAAAGAATGCAACCAGATCAATTTGAGGATCTAATTGCCCTGGTAGCTCTTTTCAGGCCCGGCCCACTTGAATCAGGTATGGTTCATGATTTTATCAACAGGAAACATCAAAATAATGTGAGCATTGATTATTTTCACCCAAAGCTTCAACCGATCCTCGAAGAGACTTATGGGGTAATTTTATACCAAGAACAGGTAATGCAAATTGCTCAAGTTCTCGCTGGATACTCACTTGGTAGCGCGGATATCTTAAGACGTGCAATGGGAAAGAAGAAAGTTGAGGAAATGGCAGAACAGCGACAAATATTTATTAAAGGATCAGAAAAAAGAGCTGTTTCAGTCAAAACAGCGTCATATATATTCGATTTGATGGAAAAATTTGCTGGATATGGCTTTAATAAATCTCATTCCGCCGCATATGCAATGATTGCATACCAAACAGCTTATCTAAAGGCACATCATACCCCATATTTTCTTGCTGCTGTTATGACTGCAGAAATTGATAATACAGATAGATTAATCATGATAAGAGAGGATTGCTCAAATTATCAAATTGATATAGT
>Ga0208130_1000698_pt1 | contig 17078 bp, 20 predicted proteins | sample ETNtaG_31_FD_185771 | JGI IMG/M metagenome (GOLD analysis project Ga0208130, IMG submission 185771) | Marine microbial and viral communities from oxygen minimum zone, Eastern Pacific Ocean - ETNP201310SV78 (SPAdes) (version 2) | ecosystem: Environmental > Aquatic > Marine > Oceanic ...
ATGATGGCAGAAGATGGAGTATTTTATTTCAACTCTGCTCAAGTATCAAAAGAAGAATGGGTTGCTGCTGGAGCTTTACACCACTCTTTATTTGATGATATTTCCAACAGTAAAATTCAACCTGCTATTGTTACCACCGCGACATACGATAATGGAGCCGTATGGTCTCAAGCATGGTTCTGGTGGACAGCAACGGGTAAAACAACAGGTACAGAAATTCAAATTCCTGTTCATCATGCTTTTAAATTTGAAAATGAAAAAATTGTTGAAGTATATCACTTCTTTGATCCTACTTTATTGGATGCTGAAGTTGCTGCATCAACTGAATAATTAAAACTTAAACTATAAAATTATAAAAATGAAAAATTTGATATTTATTATGACAATGGTTTTTGCATTTAATGTAAATGCAAATATCAATTCAAACGATTTTGACAAGCTAAAAAAACTTGAAGGTAAGTGGATGGGTATGCTTGAAAGAACTGATGGAACCTCTGACATGTTAAACCTTGAGTATAGCATAACTTCAAATGGAAGTGCTCTTTTAGAGGAAAGCAATACTGGAGGAGTAGAAATGTTGAGCATATTCAATAATCATAATGATGAAGTACTTATAACTCATTATTGTGGGCTTCAAAATAAGCCTATTTTAAATCTTGTAGGTTCCTCTGATGGGACATTTAAATTTAAGACAGATGCGAAAAGAAGTGGTTTGTCCAGAGATAAAGAAAATTTTGTAGATACATGGACAATTTCTGTAAGTAAGGATGGTCAGGAAATGCACTATGAATATACTGTAATTGGACCTGATGGATCTACGCTTACTGCTACAGCTAAACTTAAAAGAATGGGTTAAATTTATTAATCTAAATTATATAATAAAAACCCTCTTATTTTTGGAGGGTTTTTTATTTTATATCAAATTTATATTGTACTTCACCAAAACTCTTTTTTATTTTTCTGTTTATGATTACTTCAATTTCTTTTGAAAGTTTTGGCACAAAAACCTGGTAGTTGGTTCTAAAGTTTGTTTTTGTATCTATGGTGAAGTTTACGGATTTTACTTCACTATTATTGAACAAGTAAAAGTTAGTTGACATTAGATTTAGCTTCGATATATTATTCTCACCTCTAAATGAAATAATTTTCTTTTTGACCTTATTATTCTTTGCTAATACCCATTCAGATTTAAAATTTCCAAAAATTCTTAAAGGTCTATCTTGATTTTCAAGAACAGATTTAATCACAATCAATTTAATTTCTTCAGATAAGTTATAGTATTCAGAATTATTAATTCTAATGTTATCAAAAGTCAGTTTCTCTAATTCTAGTCCTGTTGTTAATTCAAAGTCTATGCATTTACAACTATCTTTTGTTTCAAGCTTAATATCCTCAAATTCATCCAAGTTAGATGATCCGTATATAGATGCTGTAACCAAATCATTAGAATTTTCTTGTGAAAATAAAATTTGAGAAAAAGCAATAAATATTATTAATCCATATTCTTTCATCGAACTAAAATTAACTAATTTCGTTCATTAAATTTCCTATGAATAAAAATAAAAATCATATAAGAAAAATGTTTGATTCAATTTCTGATGAATATGATTTTTTAAACAATGTTATTACCGCAGGGCAACACCTAAAATGGAAATCAGAAATAGTAGAAATTGCAAAATCAGTAAACCCAAAATTGATTTTAGATTTAGCAACAGGTACTTCGGATATCGCAATTAATTTATCTCAAATTAAAAACTGCAAAATTATTGGTGTTGACATATCCAGTGACATGCTATCAAAAGCTCAGAAAAAAATTGATAAAAAAGATTTAAGTGAAATCATCTCTTTGGAAACTGGAGATGCTCAAAACTTAAAATTTAATGATAATAAGTTTGACATTGTAACTATTGGTTATGGTATTAGAAATTTTGAACAACTCGAAGCTGGTTTAAAAGAATCTCACAGAGTTTTGAAAGATGATGGTTTATTAATTATTCTTGAAACTTCTGTTCCATCTAATAAGTTTTTAAAATTTTTATATAATATCTATACACTTACATTTATCCCTGTAATTACAAGGTTATTCTCAAATAATCCATCTGCATATAATTACTTAGAAAAATCAGCTAAAGAATTTCCATATGGAAAAAATTTAAAAAATATTTTACTTAAAGTTGGATTTAGTGAAGTAGAATTCAAGCCAAAAATGTTAGGTGCTTCTACAATATATACTTCCAAAAAGTAACTCGCTTAAAAGCAATAGTTTATAAATTTATATTAACTTTTAGAATTAAATTTTAATAATAAATGAAGAAGTTCATCATACTTTTAGTTTTCGCTCAGTTATCATTTTCTCAAAATATTTTGGATTTAAAAAGCAGAGCCGATGTGATTAAAGATTTACAAAAAGACAGATTAGATAATCTTTTACCAGCTTTGATGGAAGAGACTGGAATTGATATGTGGGTTTTAATTACAAGAGAGTATAATGAAGATCCAATAATTAAAACTCTTTTACCACCTACTTGGCTTAATGCAAGAAGAAGAACTATTTTAGTTTTTTATCATAATAACAAAGGTGAAATTGAAAAAGCTGCTATAACTCGTTATAATTTTGGAGAAAATATTCCTTCGATTTGGGATAAAGACAAACAACCTGATCAATTAAAAGCGCTTTACGATTATATCAAAAGTAAAAAGCCAAATAAAATAGGATTAAACTTCTCTGAACATTTCGCATTAGTTGATGGTATTTCAAAAACAGATTTTGATCTATTCTACAATAACGCCCCAAAAACAATAAAGAATAAAGTTGTTTCAGCTGAGGAACTTGGAATCAGATGGATTGAAACTAGAACACAAAAAGAAAAAGTTATTTATGATCAATTAGTTGAAATTACTCACAACATAATTAATGAAGCTTTTTCAACTAAGGTAATAACACCTGGAGTTACTACAACTGATGATGTGGTATGGTGGATGCGTGAGAAAGTACTATCCTTAAATCTTAAAACATGGTTTCATCCTACTATAGATGTACAAAGAAATTCTCAAAGTGATTTGTACGCTTTTGATGGTAAATCTAAATTCGACATAATTCAGCCTGGAGATTTAGTTCATTGTGATTTTGGAATTAATTATTTAACTCTTAATACTGACTGTCAACAAATTGCATATGTTTTAAAACCAAATGAAAATAAAGCACCTGAATATTTATCAAATGCTTTAAAAGAGGCAAACAAATTACAAGATATTTTTACTGACAATTTTGGTTATAAAAAAACAGGAAATCAGATTCTAAAAGAATCCTTGGAACAAGCAAAATCTGAAGGATTAAAACCTCAGATATATACTCATCCATTGGGTACTTTTGGCCATTCTGCTGGTACAACTTTAGGTATGTGGGATTCTCAAGATGGTGTTCCATTCAAAGGAGATTTTAAAATGAATTTTGATACTGTTTATGCAATTGAGTTAAACAATAGAACTTATATAAATGAATGGAATAAAGAAGTTCGTATAATGTTAGAAGAAGCTGGAATGTTTGAAAAAGATGGTTTTAGATATGTAAATGGAAGACAAACAGAAATTATTTTAATTGGTAAAAATTTACATTGAAAAGAAGGAGTTTTTTAAAAAGCAGTTTTCTATTAAGTAGTTCAGTATTAATACCTGAAAACTTTTTATTCAATAATAAACCAAACCTAAAAGTTGGAATTATTGCAGATGTCCATCAAGACATAATTTTTGATGGAACCAAAAGAATTAAAAAATTTTTGAAAGATGCAAATAAGTTAAATGTAGATTTTGTAATTCAGCTTGGAGATTTCGCACTTCCAAGAAAGGTCAACCAAAAATTTATTAATAGTTGGAATAATTTTAAAGGATTAAAGTATCATGTATTGGGTAATCATGATATGGTTGATTTTGGTTTTAAAAAAGATGAAACTATGAAGTGGTGGGGAATGAATAAGAGTTATTATTCTTTTGATAAAGGTGGACTTCACTTTATTGTACTGGATGGAAATGATAAAAATCCAGGTGATTGGAACGAGTACTATTATAGATATATTGGTGCTGAACAAAAGAACTGGCTTGAAAATGATTTAAGAAATACTAAACTACCAGTAATAATTTTCAGTCATCAAAGTTTAGATGCTAAATATGGTGTCAAAAACAGAATTGAAATTAGAAAAATAATCGAGGATATTAAATTTGAAAATGGAGTAAAAAAAGTTATTACATGTATTAGCGGACATCATCATGATGATTATAATCAATCAATCAATGGAATAAATTATGTTCATATAAACAGTGCATCATACAAGTGGGTTGGTGATAAATATAAGTTTTCAAGATTCTCCAAAAAAATTGAAAACAAATTCCCTTCAATAATTAAAACTTGTCCATATAAAGACTCTTTATATACATTTATGACCTGTGATTTTAGTAAAGGTGAAATTAGATTTGAAGAAAAAATATCGGAGTATATAAAACCATCACCAACTGATTTAGGCATTCCTAATTCTGAACAAATGAATCCCTTAATATCTGAAATGAAGTTTAAATACTTTAAGGATTAGTTTTTTCATTTTACTTTTATTAAAACTACATATTTAGAAATCTCCTTTATTTGTTCAGTTAGTGGTAATGATTCTAATTTAGTGTTTGAAGGCAATTCTATTGATTTTGGAAGAACATCTATTAAGCTTGCTACATAACTAGATTTAATAGTATATCCTGTAGTTTCAGAACCAAGCCTGGCTAATCCTGATGAATTTATCCCAATAAGATTTCCCATATCGTCAAACAAAGGACCTCCGCTATTTCCAGGCTGAATTGTAGCTGATATTTGATAGGTTGTTATGTTACCATCAAAACCTGTTTTAGAGCTAATCATACCATCTGTTACCTTCATTTCTTTACCCATTATAGATAATGCCCTAGGATATCCAAAAGCATAAACTTTAGTGCCTACATCACTACTTCTTGTTTTGAAATTATAAGGCAGTTCATCTACTCCATCAAAATTCATATCAAATATTTTAATAATAGCTAAATCATTTGTTTTATCAACCTGAACAATTTCAGCATTAAATTTTTGAATTTCATCATTCAAAATAAACTCCACCTCAATATCATCAGCATCTTCAATAACGTGATAGTTTGTAACTACATATCCTGATCTAGAAATAATAATTCCTGAACCATTTGCAGCCCATTCTCCATTTTTAGATTTACTTTTATTAGTGTTTTGGAGTGGATATTCCTTAATTGCACTAGCTTCACCTCCAGGCATAAATATTCGCATATAACCTAAACCACTTTCAATACTAGTAAAAGTAAAATTATCTTTATTAAAAATATAAACTCCCTCAGTTGCAGCTTTTCTAACATCTGCCCATAATGCTCCAGAAATAAAGCCACTTTTATAGTTGTTTAAGTCATTCAAGAATACTATTATATATTCATCTGAATCAACACCCAAAAATGATTTTGAAACAATTGCAACCCTTTGATAATTTCCTGTCCTTGGAGTAGATAAAATCCAAATACCTTCAATTGAATTCAATTTGTTTTTATCTAACCAATTTTTAATTGATAACTCAGGGTTCTGCCGCCATTTAATTGTACTTGATTCACTATTTGAAACATATTTATTTTTTTTAACTGACGGAAAAATTTTGGTAAGATATATATTTGAAAACTCAATAGTTGAAGAATCTATCATTTTAATTTCAAATTCTCTCCAAGTTTTTTTGTTTTTTAATAACCATTTAACTTCATAATCCTTTTTGTGTTTATCGGAAAAACTAAATATTGCTTTTAAATCTCCTGGAAAAAAAGTTTTATCATATTTCCCAACTTTATTTAATATGTGAGATTCAAAACCTTTGTCAGTTGCTATTATTCCTAGCTTATAATTAATGTTATTATTAAATTCAAAACATCCCCATATTCCTTCAATCGAATGAGCACCATTTTTATCAAAATAGTCAATAAATGATTTTTCAGAACTGGTATCAAGCTCTTGGGTAAAGGTCACTTGACTAAATAGTAATAGTAGAATTAATTTTTTCATATGTTATGAGTCAAGATATAAATAAACCATTAATACAACTAAAATCAATGCACATAAAATTGTAATTCTAAGTAAGAATTTTTTTCGTTGTTCTGGGGTATGAGAATTTTCTTTATTATCCCAGTCGTAGTTAAACATATCGTGAAAATCCATTTTATAGAATTAATTTTTTCATTTTTTCTTTTTGTCAAATAAAGCAATAGTGGAAATAAACATAAAAATTAAACACATTACAATTATATCTTCTGCTTTGTTTACAATTCCATAAATCAATCCAGCTAATTGAACAATGATACCAAATATTGCAACCTTATTTTTCATTTATTTAAAAATTACATTTTTCACCAGAATCTTTATTCGTAGACTTCCATTTAAGATTTCCTTCTCTTTCTGCCTCACAGGCATTGTTATATACTAAATCATTACACGCACAAACAGGTTTATATTCTTCAGTACAAATTCTATCTGGGTCAGGAGAAACAAAACAATCACCTATAATATCATCATTTCGTGAACAAGAAAATATAAATGGTATAAGAAATAATAATAGAATTAATTTTTTCATTTCTCTTTAGTCATGTTTTTTAAAAAACTTGGTATAATCCATAGCCCAAAAAACAAACAACTAAGAAAAATCACCTCACTCCAATCATCTTCAATAATATAATATACTATGAATCCAATCATTAAAGTGCCAGTAATTACACTAACCATTTTTACAAGTCTATTTTTATTCATTAAATAACTCTAGAATTGTTAAATCAATTTTATTCAACCTCAACTATCATATCAATCTCAACTGCAATGTTTGATGGTAAAGAGTTCATACCAACAGCTGCTCTTGTGTGCTTTCCTTTATCACCAAAAACTTCAACTAAAAGATCGGAACATCCATTAACAACTTTTGGATGATCAGTGAAATCAGATGAAGCATTTACCATCCCAGTAACTCTTACTATTCTTTTCACTTTACTCAAATCTCCGATAGAAGCTTTTAAAGTTGAGATTAAGTTTATTGCAGTTAATCTTGCAGCATTATAGCCATCTTCAATTGTAAGATTTTGTCCAACCTTCCCTTTAATATATTCACCATTGCTTTGAAGAGGACCTTTACCTGAAATAAATAAAAGATTACCAACTTGAACAGTATTTACATAATTAGCTACTGGACTTGAAGGTGTAGAAAGTTCAATCCCAAGCTCTTGTAGTTTTGTTTCAGGACTTGTTGTATTTAAACTTTCCTTTTCAGCTTCAACACAACTTGTAATTAATAATAACGAAACAAATAATGATAGAAATAATTTTATTTTCATATGAGTTAGATTTTATGTGATTTTAGAATTTTTTTAATTTTTTTAGCTACAATTTTTTCTTGCCCTGGAACCATCATCCATGTTGTAATTCCAATTTCATTTTTGTTACCAACAGTTTCGATTGAAGGTGAACCTTCTCTCAAAATTTTTCTAACATTATCCGGGCTGATATTAACTTTTGATTGATCCCAACGGATTTTTAAACTAGGAACATGATTAGCATGAGGGGGAACATGAATAGTTGTTTCAACTCCACTTACTGATTTTGCAGATTCACTGATTAAATCAATTTGATCCTCCCACATTTTCCATTCAGCTTGGTGATCCTTACTTAAATAGAGCTCTAATGCAGCAAGCATTCCTAAGACTTCTTCTTTATTAACTTTCATCCCTCTACCAATTGTTTCACCTCTTGGTGGTGTGTGTAATCTAGCTGCTTCAATATATTCTTTTTTACCAAGTAGTAATCCAGCACTTTGTGGTCCACGAAGACCTTTCCCACCTGAAAAAGCTACCATGTCAAATCCTATTCTGGTAAATTTAAATAGGTTATCAACTGGAGGAACATCAGCGGCACAATCTATAAAAGTTGGGATGTTATGTTTTTTTCCAAGACTTACAAATTCTTCCCATTTAATGTCCCCTCTGTCTGTATTAGCATTTAAAAACCATAACATTGCAGTTTTTTCATTAATTGCATTTTCAAGTTCTTCAGCAGTTTTTACTTTAACTAGTTTAGCACCCACGTTAGTCAATGCTTGTGCATAACCGATCGTATGAGATTCTTGTAAAATAACTTCATTTCTAAGACCAGTAGTGTCAGGCAGTTGTTTAATTTTTTTTGGATCTTTTCCGCTCATTACCCCAGCCATAGCAATACTCATTGCGCCAAAGCAACCAGATGAAACAGTCGCATATTCACATTCAAGAAGTTCAGCAATTCTTTCACCAACTTTATCTTGCAGTTCATCAAGGTTGACATATTCTAATGACCCATAATTAATAGCATCGATAACTTCTTTAGGCATAAGAGAACCCGTCATGGAGGTATAGGTGCCGGCAGCATTAATAAATGTTCTAATTCCTAGTTCCTTGAAATAATCTCTATTTAGCTTAACTAAATTTCCATTTTGATAAGACAATAATTCATTGCTTGACAAAACACCTCCAATGAAAGGAATGCTGATTAATGATTTTAATGCTTTACGTCTTGTTCCCATAATTATAAATTAATCTAGTGATGCAATACAGTCTATTTCAACTAAAGAGTTTCCTGGAACTCCACCGTAGGTTGCTACAGTTGTTCTTACAGGAGGGTTTTTACCAAACCTTCCTCTATAAACTTGATTCATAGCTTTATAATCAGCTAAATCAGCTAGGTATACATTTACTTTTAAAACCTTTTCCATGGAAGATCCATTTTTTATAAGTGCTTTTTCAATTTCTTTAAGTACATGATCGGTATGATCTTTAATATCTCCTTCAAAATGAGCTCCTTTTCCTGCAATATAAAGGGTATTTCCATGTTTAACTGCACTTGAAAATAAAGGATAATCTTGATCGGTAATTATATCACTAGCTATTTTTTTTGGTTTACTTTCTGATGCCGACAAGCTAGAAATTCCAAAAATTCCAGCTAATCCTACTGTAAATTTCTTTAGTATTGATCTTCTATTATTTTTCATATTAATTTATTTTAAATTTTACCAAGTTCTTTTTTTAAGTAATTCTTTTATTTGTTCTTTAGGAACAGGAAGTTCATCAACATTTTTTTCAAGCCATTTTGAAAAATCTTTTTCAATTTCATCTGACCACTTATTGTCAATTTGACCAGGTGTGTAAACACCTTCTTTTAATCTAGTGATTCCAAATAAGTCACGTAATCTTACAACCTCAGATGTGGTAACAACTTTTTCAGCTAAATGAGCAGGAATAAAAATTACACCAGTTTTTTTTGCAAGTACTACATCACCAGGCATAACACTAGCTGCACCTATCCTGATAGGATAATTAATGCTTAATAACATTACTTCTTTTAAAAAAGAAGGATCCCATCCCTTTACAAAAGCATTAAAACCATCAATTTTTGACAATCCCTCCATGTCTCTACTTGATGCATTAAAAACAACACCTGTTTTAGATTTGGCATATATTGCATTTCCAAGATTATCTCCAATTAAGGTTCCGTCAACAATTTTCCCAAATCCATCAGCAACATAAACATCATATTCAACTAACCTATCAATAGGCCATGAATTAGTATTTCCAATTTCTCCATTTTCTATTCCAGTTTTTTTGATCTGATTTGAAACATCAGGTCTATTTGGCAAATATTGGACTGTCAATGCCCTTCCAACGAAAGGAGAATCTTCATGTAGAGGTTGCCAATTTCCTTCAAATTGATTTAGATAGCCTTCATTTTTTAAAACAACCCAAGCTTCTTCAATAGATACTTGTTTCATTCTTTCAAGAATAGATTTTGAAACTTTTGGCCTTCCATCATTAAACCTTTCTCCCTCCCAATTGGAAGTAAGTTCTATCATTTGTTTTTTTGATAAATTTTGTGAATACGTAAATGATATACTAGCTAATAAAAAAAGTCCTATAATTAAGTTTAATATTTTTTTCATTGTTATTTTTTTATTGATTTATCTCTCCACCATGTTGCCAATGAAGATCCTGAAATGTTCATCCACGGACCAAATATAGCAGGCGCTAATCCTACTGTAGAAATTTTACCCATTTCTAATGCAATACCAGTAGCTAATCCCCCGTTTTGCATTCCTACTTCAAACGCAATTGTTCTACAGTCTTGCTCTTTCATTTTAAATAATCTGCATCCCCAATATCCAAGTAGATATCCTAATAAGTTATGAATTATTGCTGCAAGAATCAAAAATCCTCCAATTGTAAGTAATGAGTCTCTTCCGGCTGCTGTTATAATCATAATAATTATTGCAATACCAGCCATTGAAATAATAGGCATAGATTTATCTAGCCATTTTGCTTTTCCGTGAAAGAAATAATTAAATACAAGACCTAGAAAAACAGGTACAATTACAATTTTAAGTATTGAAATCATCATTCCAACAAAATCTATTGGAACGAATGATCCAGCTAAATATTTCATTAAAAATGGAGTCATGATTGGAGCAAGTAAAGTAGCAAAGGCAGTAAGAGTTACTGATAAAGCTATGTTTGCTTTTGCTAGATAAGCCATAACATTTGATGCAAGACCACTTGGTGAAGAACCAATTAATATTACTCCTGCAGCAATTTCAGCCGGAAAATTAAAAATTGATGCTAATGTAAAACCTAAAACAGGCATTATTGAAAACTGACATACCAGTCCAATAAATACACCCTTCGGCATTTTAATTACTCCGTAAAAGTCTTTAAAACTCATTGCAGTTCCCATTCCAAACATTATTATTTGTAATAAAGGAACAATTAGTTTTTTCATTTCAAAACCATTTAATTCCACAAAGTATTTTGGATAATACATTGAAATACTAACTGCTGCGAAAATTAATACTGTGAAGGAAAACCCTTTATATTTTTCAGTAGTGTTTAGGCTAATTGAAAGTAAAATGAGAAACAATATTAGCATTGGACCTGTACTAATAAAATCATCTGTAAAAAAGGAGATAATTGTAAGAACTAATGAAATTCCTGTGATGATTGATAATATTTTTGATAAATTTTTCATAGTTATTCGTCCCATTTTAAACTAGCCAAACCATTCAAGTCGTAAACAATTTTACCATCTTTTATTGTTAATTCACATTCAAGTTTTTTAGTTCCATTCATTTTTTTGTTTTTAGTATCAATAAATCCAAAATCACCTTCTCTCAAATTTAAAATTGTAATATCAGCTATAGAACCGACACTTAAATTTCCGAGATTTTCTTTCTTAATAGATTTAGCTGCATCCCAAGTTACTGAAGTTATAACTTCGTTTAAATTAAGTCCCATATTTAAGAATTTAGACATCACGTTTAATAAGTCTTTCATACCTCCATTCATACTACCTGTATGTAAATCAGTACTAATAGTGTTGGGTTTTAAGCCTTGATTTATTGCTGGAATTGCTTGTGAAAAAGCAAAACTTCCACCACCATGACCAACATCAAAAATTATCCCTTTATTTTGAGCTTCTTTAACAAAATCATGTAGTTTATTATTGCCGTCAACTATTGACATTCTGCCTCTAACGTTTGCATAAGTATGAGTAAATATGTCTCCAGGTCTTAGTTTATGTAATAGCAAACTATCAAGCGGCATTAATGGATTGCTTCCCCCAAAATCAATCATTACAGGTCTGTCCGAAAGTTCTCCAGCCTTAGTGACTTTATCAACAGGAATCCAGTTGTAACCATTAAAATGAGCAAGTTTAATTCCAACTATATATTCTGGGTATTTATTTACCATTTCAGCAGTCAGCATTGCATCCATATCATCAATATTTTGCTCAATTTCTCCTCCTTGCATACCAAGCCCTATTATATTTAAAAAAGCAAGAACTCTTGTCTTAGATTTTTCTATTACTTGCTCCTTAAATACTTCAAAATTTTTCCAACCAGCTCCACCAACATCAACTATAGTAGTTATACCAGATCGAAAAGAAAAACCGTCAGGTGGAAGAGCTGAAAAACTATTACTTAAATATCTATTTGGTATTGTACCATGGAAGTTGTGGCTATGAATATCAATTAATCCAGGTACTACTATAAGGCTTTCTGCATTTATAATTTTACGAGATGAGTTATTGGGAAGCGCTTTTCCAACGTATTTTATAATTCCATTTGATACTCCAATATCACCAATAAAATCAATATTATTTTTTTTATCAATGATATGACCGTTTTTTATCACTAGGTCATAGTTTTGACCATGTGAAAAAGTGTAAATAAAAATTACTGAGAAGATTGTAAATAATAATTTTTTCATGGTTTAGAATTTGTTGTTTGTTTTCTCACTTCTTCAACTTCATCCATTGTAATTTCAGAAGAATTATTTCCAAAACTTGTTCTAATATAAGTTAAAAGATCAGCTATTTGATCATCCGTTAAAAAGTTATAATGTGGCATAATACCATTATATATTTCACCATTAACTTCTAAATCACCTTCAATTCCATTTAATACAATTTGAATTAATTGTTTCTTATCACCCTGAACCCAATTACTTACAAGTGTTGGAAATCTTCCCGAGGCGCCTTGACCATCGATTTGGTGACAAGATACGCAATGCTTATTATAAAGATTTTGTCCTAAACCATTGGATTCCAATTCAATTCTATCCTTTAGTCTGTCAGGGTCACGAATGTGACTTAATGTTTTTCTTTTTTCCATCTTTTCTAGATGGGTTAAATCAAAATCATTTTTGTCTAAATCGTAATTAATCTTCCATACTCTTCCATGTCTACTATCACTAATAAACATTGATCCATCTGGTGAAAAGCTAATTCCCATAGGTCTGAATTTTGCATCTCGAGTATTTACTATTGGATCTACAGCAGCAAATCCATCAGCAAAAATTTCAAATTCTCCTGCAACCCCATCTTTAAAAGGAACAAATGCTACAAAGTAACCAGATTGAGGATATGGAATTCTATTTGTTGATCCATGAAAAGCAATAAAAGCTCCATTCTTATATCTTTCTGGGAAAGCATCTCCCTCATAAAAGACTAAATCATTTGGCGCCCAGTGGCCAGGAAATCCAATTACTGGATCTTTAAAATCACTACACATTCCTATTACATCACCATCTCCCCCATATTCTGGAGCTAAAACTTTTTTATTTTTTACCTGATCATAATAACAATATGGCCATCCAAAATCATCTCCTTCATCGATTTTGACAAATTCTTCACTGGGAAGAATAGCACTTTCCCAAGTGTTAAAATGATTAGGCCAAAGTCTTGAAAGGTCATCTCTACCATGAACTACTGCATACAAGGATTTATCATAAGAATTCCAGTCCATAGCTACAATACTTCTAAGCCCAGTAGCGAAAAGCTCACCATCATTTTGCGTTTGATTTGGTTTATTTGCATCAAATTTCCAAATACCACCATGTTGAATTAAATCTGGACAAGGATATTTTCCTGGAATTAGAGGTGTCCTTTTTGGTTCTTGACACGCATTATTTGGTGAACCAAAAGGAACATATATATGTCCATCATCATCAAATGCTATTGGTTTTGCTATATGTTCGTGTGATCCATGTTCATGATCATCAATTACAATTATTTCTGGATCTGATTTTGGAACAATTTGATTATTATCTAGTTTAACTCTATATACTGTAAGGTGGTTACTGTAATATAAATATCCATTGTGTATTCTTGCACCTGTTGAATAACTTCCCCTTTGAGGCTTATGATATTTTCCAAATTTAATAAGGGAATCATATTTTCCATCACCATCAGAGTCCTTAATTCCAGCTAATATCCCCTGTTTACTTTCTCGTCTAAATTTTACATAAAGATTTCCATTTTGACTGACTGCCATGTGTCTAAGTTTTTCTCCAATGCTATCAATATAAACTTGATGTTTAAATCCATCTGGAAGAAAAAGTTTATGACTAGTTTTTTCGTTTTCACAACTTGATAATGAAAATAATATCAATATCAATAAATAATACATCAAAGTATTTTTAGTTAGTTGTTTCATTACTATTAAAAATAAATTTTTTAATTTATAATTAAAAATTATGTTTATCAGAACACTTTTATTTTCTATCATAATACTAATTAGCTCTTGTCAAAGTAAAGAGACTTTATACATTCCAAGTGACTTAGCTTATGTTGGTGAATTTACAAGAGGATTAGAAGGTCCAGCTGTAGATTTTAATGGAAACCTCTACTTTGTAAACCCAATAAAAAATGGAACTATTGGATTAATAGATTCTGAAAATAAATTTTCTTTATTTATTGATAGTTTACCAAACGGGAGTGTTGCTAACGGGATAAGATTTGATAGAAATGAGATAATGTACTTAGCAGATTATACTCAGCACAATATTCTAAGTGTTAATATTCGTTCGAAAAAAATTAATGTTTTTGCTCACGACTCATTAATAAATCAGCCGAATGATATTGCTATAAGTAAAAATAATATCTTATTTGCTACTGATCCAAGCTGGAAAAATTCAACTGGGAATCTATTAAAGATTGAAGAAAATAAAATTATTGTTTTGGAAAAAAATATGGGAACAACAAATGGCGTTGAAATTAGTCCAGCTGAGGATAAATTGTATGTAAATGAAAGTGTACAAAAAAGTATATGGGTGTATGATTTAGATTCTAAATTGAATATTTCAAACAAAAAATTGTTTTACAAATTTGATGACTTTGGACTTGATGGAATGAGGTGTGATATTAAAGGAAATATTTATGTTACAAGACATGGAAAGGGGACCATAGTTGTATTAAGTCCTGAAGGTAAAATCATTAATGAAATCCAATTAAAAGGAAAAAAACCTTCAAATATTGCATTTGGAGGACATGATGGCAGAACAGTATATGTAACTCTTCAAGATAGGGGATACATTGAAACTTTTAGAACTAAATTTCCAGGAAGATCTTTCCACATGTTTGATGAATAAGTATTTATTAATTATTCTAATATTATTTAGTTGTAATTCAGCTTCAAAAATTGATTTAGTTATACATGATGTAAACGTAATTGACCCAATAAAAGGTATATCCGAAAGTAAATCTATTTTAATTTCGAATAATAAAATCGTTAGAATTTTAGATTCTGAAAAACTAAATATTTCACGTTTTAATGAAATTATATTTGCTTCTAATAAGTTTATTATTCCAGGGTTATGGGACGCTCATGTCCATTTTTATTTTGACACATATTTAGCAAATTATATGCCTGATCTCTTTTTAAAATTTGGCGTGACCAGTGTAAGAGATACTGGAGGTGAATTTGAGTTTTTAGATAGTATAAAAAAACTCTCAATAAAATTTCCAAAATCGTACCCAAGAATAAAAATAGCTGGCCCATTAATAGATGGTAAATACAATGTATATAATGGTCAAAATTTACCTGAACTATCTATTCAAACAAAAGATGAAACAGAGACATCAAAAGCTACGAAAGAATTAATCTCCAAGGGTGTTGATTTCCTTAAAGCTTATGAAATGTTATCCCCATCACAATATGAAGAGGTACTATCTATAGCTAAAAAAAATAATTTGAGAGTTGCCGGACACGTCCCTTTGAGTATGGATATAATTACTGCTTCTAAACTTGGTTTGTCCAGCTTGGAACATGTTAAAAATTTAGAGATGTGGGCCACTCATGATAGAGAAAATCTTCTAAAACAAAGAAGAGAAATATTAAAAAATCATAATGGTTTGAGTGGTTTAAGGTTAAGGGCTTCTGTACATAATTCACAGAAAGATTATTCCATAAGAAATTTAGACTCTTTAAAACTAATTGAAATTTATAAGTCTTTACTTGAAAATGATACTTGGCAAGTACCAACATTGTCAATATATAAAGTCCCTATTTATAAAATATTTAAAGATGAATTTTGGATGAATAGCTTTAGTTCTTTACCAAAACAGACTAAAGAAAGATGGACTAAAAATGCAATTTCTAGTTCTTCAAATATTAATCCTAAACAAAAAAATTTTTCTGATTGGATACAAAAAACAACAAGAGAAATGAATTCTTTTGGAATTAATTTTATGGCAGGAACTGATACTCCATTAGGATATTTAACACCTGGATTTAGTCTACATAAAGAACTTGAATTGTTAGTTGAAAGTGGATTAACTGAAATGGAAGCTATAAAATCAGCTACTTATAATCCCTCTGTTTTTTTTAATATGCAAGATTCATTGGGATTAATAAGAAAAAATTTTATTGCAGATTTAGTAATTCTAAATTCAAATCCACTTGAAAACATAACAAACACTCTTGACATTTATTCAATTATCGTAGATGGTGAAATTTATGAAAGTAAATTTTAAATCTAATTTCTTTTCTTTTTTGTACTGATAAGAATAACGCCATTTATAGCCTCATTTCCATATCTTGATGCGGCTGATGGACCTTTAATGACTTCAACAGATTCAATAATTGATGGATTAATATCTTCAGGATTCATTTTAATTCCATCAACTAAATAAAGAATATTTTTTTCACCTCTTATCATTATTTGAGTAGGTTCAAAAGTAGAAGATGAGGAATCTAGAATTTGTAATCCAGAAACTTTTCCTGCTAATGACCTATTAAAATCTTCTTCGTTTGATATTCTAATTTTTTTTCCATCAACTTTTTGTTTTGAAAATCCTTGGGACTTATATGACCTACTTAATTCAGTTTCTGAAATTTTAATTGATTTACAACTAAAAATAAATAGAGTAATTAGTGAGATTTTAATAATATTTGAACTTGACATTATTATAATTTACAAAAATTACTCATAAGAATAATTATTAAAGCACTTTATTATAAAAGTTAAATTTTAATCATTAAATTATATGGATTATGAAAAAAATATTTATTACACTACTATTACTTATATCTTTTAATTCTCTGAGTTCGCAAGATCAATACAAGTCTTTGCTTGTTGATTATATGACTGCTCAAGGACAATTTGAAACATTTAATGCAACTATTGATCAGATGGGTAGTATGATGGGAGTCACTATTGAT